>Ga0163144_10009894_pt1 | contig 20398 bp, 21 predicted proteins | sample OliLak19BULKMAT1_FD_123175 | JGI IMG/M metagenome (GOLD analysis project Ga0163144, IMG submission 123175) | Freshwater microbial mat bacterial communities from Lake Vanda, McMurdo Dry Valleys, Antarctica - Oligotrophic Lake LV.19.BULKMAT1 | ecosystem: Environmental > Aquatic > Freshwater >... | reverse complement strand
CTAAGGCGCGGGAACAAGTCTTATGGACACTTCCCTATTGGAGCGCCAATAACTCTGAGGCATTGCTCTTAGGCTGGATCAGTGGTTATAAAAAGATGCCCGTCAGTGAAAGATTTTTGGCCTTAGAGTTGGCGGCCGTGCTGCCTTATAAAACTATTTTTGAAAAAATAGTTCCCGAATTTAAGAAGGCCCATTTTCAAGTTGCTCGTGAGTTTTACAGACAAAGTTCCTCTGACTCAAAGGCCAATTTCTTTTTTCTTTATAAACTTTTTTCTTTAGGCGATAAAGATATTTCTTATTTAGATAATCTCTATAGTCGTTATGAAAAATAATTCTGATGATTATGAGTCTCCTGACTTTTATGCTTTTAGTGCGGACTCGATACTTTTGGCCAAGACGGGCATTGCTGATATTTTAACAACAAAAATATCGGGAAATGTTTTAGACTTAGGGGCAGGCTGCGGCGTGGTAGGAATTGAGTTTTTGAATTTCTCACCAAAGAAACAGAGTTGGAATTTATCCTGCTGTGAAATGCAGACAGATTTTCGTCCTTATCTATTAGGAAATTTGCGTAAGTATGAAATTTCGGCCAAGACATACTTTATACCATTCCAAGAATTAACTTTGTCTGAAAATTTTGATGTGATTCTTTTTAATCCACCTTATTTTGATGAAAAGAACGGCCGCCCTGCTAAAGACTTGCAGCGACATTTATGTCGATTTTTTAAAAACAATTTTTTTAGTGATTTAGAATTATTTATCGCGCAATACTTAGCGCCAGATGGTGCTTTTTATTTTTTATACAGAGAAGATCAAATAAATCCCATTGACTATTTTGCTGATAATAAATATCAAATCAAAACATTACTTAAAGTTGATGCGTCATTGCGCTTGGTTTGCGTATTGAAGTTGCAGATAAAGTGAGATTAAGGCCTCCATGATTTCTTTATCATCGATAAAACTATATTGCGTTTCTGCTTCTTGGCGATAGCGTTTATATTCAGGAGAAAAAGGATGCCATGTATCAGATGGCCTTTTCTTTTTGATCATTGTTGCGACTAAAGTTTCTTTTTCGACAAATAGATTGGGATTCACATAAAACTTTAACGATTTAATATTTCCAAGCTGGGGGAAGGTGGCGCCAATTTTTTCTCGCAAAAGTTTTTCCATATAGGAGGTTTGCTCAGAAAAAGCCGGATGGTTGGTGACAATAGTTAAAACTTGGCCAGTTAATTTTAAGGGTATGGTATATTTGCAAAGAGCGGCGCCCACCATTTCTGGCCACGCTTTTACTAACTCTAAAAAATCAAAGACTTCTCCTGGGGATTTTCCTAACGCGTGCGTAGCACGAGGTGAGTGACCTGTAGCAGACTCTAACAGGTCACCTAATTTTTTCATTTTATTTTTTGGCATGTTATAAACTTATGGCTATATTAGTAAAATGATCTTAAAGCGCACCTTATTTATTCTAACATTTTGTCTATTTTGTAGCGGATGCTCCGGATATAAATTTCGAGTTGCTGATAATCCGTTCGCGCAATACGGTATACGTTCTGTGGCCGTGCCTATGTTCCTCAACAACAGTAACATTGCTCACGTTGGGACGAGTTTAAGTCGTGAAATTATTAAGGTACTAGATGATTATCCGGCCTTAAAATTATACCCAGGCGAATATTTAGAAGCTGATGGAATCTTATTGGGAATTATTGATAGTAAAAAATCTCAGACAGAATCCTTTCAAGTGGCCAACCGTACTTTTACCGATGGAAAACAAAAAGAATCTTTGGGCGATAGAAGACAATTTTATCTTCCCTCTAGCATAAAATACGCTGCGACTTTAAGGTTAATTCTGATTCGCCATCCCTCTGGATCCGACGTGAAGATGGCCCAGTCAGATCTTCGGGCCTATTTACAAACTGGCCCTAAAATAGTTTTTAATGAAACTTTTGACCTTGCGGGAACTTATGATTTGAGTATCTCAGAGAATAATTCTCCTGATGATGGTGGTGTCGTCAACGCGACAAAAAATAGATACGCGCTGGAAAATAATTTACAAAGCTTAGCAGTGGCCACTGCTCAAAACGTTCGACGAGTATTGTTAGATGCTTTTTAGTGGACCCATTTGGGATTTTTCGCAGCAGTTAAAAAAGTTTCCGGCCGGTCCCGGTGTCTATGTGCTGCGCTCAGAGGTCCCCTACTTTATTCATATAATTGCTAAAAATTTCACTGCTGATTTTAAAATAGATCGAGCGATTAAAATTGGTGCAGAATTAACCACGACGTGGATTGAAGAAACTTTTTATAATTATTCATTATTTGAAAATTATAGAAATCTTTTAGTGTGGGATGCCTTTGCAGTTCCTGCGCCCATTATGGAAGAGTTAATTAGGGCCCAAGAAAAGCGTCCAGATATTTGTGTGATTTTAATTAGTGAGAAGGCCTTGAAAAATGAAGCCGCTTTAAAAAAAGATAAAAGAATTAATTGGATTAATGTGGAAGCGCCTAAATTTTGGCAAACCAATGAATTGCTAAGTTATCTAACCAGTTCGATGTCATTGCCTTTAAGTCCCAATATTAAAAATTATCTCTTAGAGGCCAGAGGGGGAGACCCTACAGAGCTGTATCAGGCCTTGTCGGTGTTAGAAACAAATCGAGAGGCCATTAATGATCTAGAGCAAGTTAAGACACTTATCCCGAATGAACATGTGGATGTTTTTTATTTGGCACAAGTTTTTTGTCAGAAAAAAACTAAATTATTCTTTAATGAAGTAATTAAAAAAGAAAATAGCTTTGATAATTTAAGACAACTTTTTTCATTTATGCAGGGACATCTTTTAAAATTATTAAAAGCTGACGACCTTTTACAAAAGGCCAAACCTAATCAATATGAAAAACAAATCATCGAAGCAAAACGTTTGTGGAATGATCAAGATATTTCGCAGCAAATTTTATTTTTTGCCAGGCTTGAAGTTGAGGCGAAGAAACGTTCTGGAACTTTGATTCATTATTTAAGACTTTACGCGCTCAAATAAAAAAACCTCTTATTCAAGAGGTTTTTATTTTTTTTGTGTGTGTAAGAGTCAAATACTGTGACTTTACTATCGGGAAAAAAATTACAATTTCGCGATTTGAGCTGCAAGTCTAGAAACTTTTCTAGAAGCGGCACCTTTTTTAATAATGTTAATTTTTGCAAGTTTATTTAGAAGTGATTGAGCTTGAACAAATAATGTTTTAGCTGATTTCCCATCTTTTTCACTGATTGCTTTACGAACTGCTTTAATGGCAGTTTTTACAGCAGACTCTTTCGTTTTGTTAGCTGCAGTTTTTTTAATCGTCTGACGAGCTCTTTTCTTTGATGACTGATGGTTTGCCACGGTGTTCTCCTTATAATTTAAGCCCACCATATTTAGAATGGATGCTGTGGGTTGGCAAGAACTTTTTAGGTGGCCAACCAAGATAAGCCTTACTATTATTTTAGTCTTTACAGGGGAAGATATGACACAAATACAAAAAATTGGAATTATCGGCGCGGGACAAATGGGGCGGGGCATTGCACAAGTTGCGGCACAGTCTAGTTATCAGACGATATTATTTGACGTGAGCAGTCAAGGCTTGGCCAAGGGCTTGGATTTTATCTATGGCCAATGGGCCAAGTCTGTAGAAAAGGCCAAGATGGATCAAACGGCCGTTGATGCCGCTAAAAAATTACTCAAAACTGTCACTACTCTAAAGGATTTGGCCGACTGTGATTTAGTCATTGAAGCGGCCACAGAAAATAAAAAAATTAAATTTGAAATCTTTCGCGAAATTGATGAAATTCTAAAAAAAGATGCCATCTTGGCCAGCAACACTTCATCTATATCAATCACGGAGATTGCGGCGGTGACTAAACGTGCTGCAAAAGTGGCCGGGATGCATTTTATGAATCCTGTGCCAGTGATGAAGCTAGTGGAAGGAATTCGCGGGCTAGAGACCAGTGATGCAACCTTTGATGCGATTGAAGCCGTTGCGGTAAAAATGGGTAAAGTTTTTGTGCGCGCCAATGACTTGCCAGGCTTTACGGTTAATCGAATTTTAATGCCGATGATTAACGAAGCTGTTTATGCTTTGTATGAAGGTGTCGCCAGTGTTAAAGATATTGATCAGGCGATGAAGCTAGGTTGTAATCAGCCCATGGGTCCCTTGGAGTTGGCAGATTTCATTGGTCTTGATACTTGCTTAGCGATTATGGAAGTGCTGCATAACGGTTTTGGCGATACTAAATATCGACCTTGTCCGCTCTTAAAAAAATATGTCATGGCGGGACGCTTTGGCCGAAAATCTGGAAAAGGTTTTTATGAATATTAATTCTTATGAATGTATAAAAGCAGAAATTAAAGATGAGATTTTTTATCTTACGCTTAATCGTCCGCAAAAATTAAATGCTTTAAATCGTCAGGTCCTAAGTGAATTAAAAGATTTTTTAACTAGCGTTTTAGAAGAAAAAGATCTTTCTGCAAAGGGAATGATTTTTACCGGCGAAGGCGAAAAAGCTTTTATCGCTGGTGCTGATATTGCAGAAATGTCTGGCATGAATGTGACGGAAGCTTATGAGTTTGGAAAATTAGGACAAGAAGTCACTTTATTATTAGAACAAATGCCCTTTCCAGTGATTGCCGCTGTGAATGGATTTGCCCTCGGTGGCGGTTGTGAGCTTGCCATGAGTTGTGATTTTATTTTGGCCACAACTAATGCACTATTTGGACAGCCAGAAGTTAAATTGGGTTTAATTCCAGGATTTGGGGGAACGCAACGACTAGAAAATTTAATTGGCCGTCAGCGCGCGAAAGAAATTATTTTTAGTGGTCGCAATGTAAAATTAGATGAAGCCGTGTTATTGGGATTAGTTTTTAAAGTTTTTAACACTAAAGATGAATTAATAAAGGGCGCCATTGATATGCTCGCCAGTTTTAATGTCAATTCGCCCAATGCAGTTCGCTTGGCCAAAAAGGTAATGAATGAGGGAAATGATTTGTCCATTCCTCAAGGTTTACAAAAAGAATTAGAACAATTTTCTGCCATTTTTTCATCCGCAGATATGCGTGAAGGGACAGCGGCGTTTGTAGCAAAAAGACCGGCAAAATTTTTAGGAAAATAATTATGAGCATGATTCAAGACTACCAAGAAAAAGGTTACCAAGACATTCGCGATTTAGCTGCGCGCTTTGCTGATAGTGAATTGATGCCGATTGCAGCAAAAATTGATCATGAGGGATTTATTCCACAAAGTATTTATCAAAAATTAGGTGAAAACGGATTCTTGGGAATTTTTATTCCTGAAACTTACGGTGGCGCCGGCATGGATTACATTCATTACGCAATTATCGTGGAAGAATTATCTCGCGGCTGTGCCTCCACTGGAGTTTTAGTTTCTGCTCATAGCTCGCTTTGTGTTTGGCCTATTTTAAGTTTTGGCACAGAAGCACAAAAGAAAAAATATTTACCAAAATTAGCTAGCGGCGAACATATTGGTTGTTTTTGTTTGAGTGAACCTAATGCCGGATCTGACGCGGGATCACTGACGACTTTCGCTGAAGATAAAGGTGAATATTTCGAAATTTCTGGAACGAAAAATTTTATCACTAATGGAAAAGAAGCTGCTATTGCAGTGGTTTTCGCCAAGACCACTAGAACTCCTGATCACAAAGGAATTTCTACTTTTATTGTAGAAACAAAAACTCCAGGCTTTACGGTGATGAAATGTGAAGATAAATTAGGTATTAAAGGCTCTTCAACGGCGCAAATTCATTTTGATAAAGTGCGCGTGCCAAAAGAAAATTTGTTAGGTGAAACGGGTAAAGGTTTTAAAGTCGCGTTAGCAACTTTAGACGGCGGAAGAATTGGTATCGCGGCCCAAGCGTTAGGTATTGCCGAAGCGGCTTTTCGTTATGCTAAAAAATATTCTAACGAGCGCGTACAATTTGGCGCGCCTATTTCAAATTTGCAAGCGATTCAATTTATGTTGGCCGATATGAGTACTAAAATTTATGGCGCGAGACTAATGATTCACGACAGCAGTGATCGAAAAAATCGCAAAATGGATTACTCGAAATACGCAGCTACTGCCAAGCTTTTTGCTTCTGAAGCGGCCATGTGGATTACTACTAAAGCGATTCAGGTGTGCGGCGGCAATGGTTACACCAAAGAATATCCAGTGGAGCGTCATTTTCGCGATGCCAAAATTTGTGAAATTTACGAGGGAACTTCAGAGGTGCAGAGGTTAGTGATTGCCGCCAATGAACTTAAAGAAATAAAGTAGTTTCGTAGACGTAATACTATGAGCATGTTAAAAAAGATCAAAAATATTTAAAAGACCCATTTGGAGACTAAGAGCATGTCTAATAAAAATAAAAAGAACGACAAAAAAGTTGCTGCAAAACCAGTCAAAAAAGAAGTTAAACCTATAAAAAAAGATATTAAGCCCGTTAAAGCTGTGGCCAAAAAAGAAACTAAGGTCCCAGTAAAAACTTTAGCTAAAAAAGTTGAAGAAAAGCCGTCTAAAAAATTAAAAGGCATCAAGATCGATGACGAAGTTAAAGGAAAAAAAGCCAAATCAAAAAAAGACGATGATGATGATCTAATGGACGATGAAGACGAAGGCGATGAAGATTTTGATGACGAAGAGGCGATGGAAGAAGAGGTCGTGACTAAAAAATCAAAACGCAGCTCTCGGGGTGAAGAAGAAGACGAAGAAGAAGAAGAAGAGCAAGAAGACAGCGACGAAGATGAAGATGATAGTGATGATGAAGTCAAACCTAAAGGTAAGCGCGGCAGGAAACCTAGCGAAGCTAAAAAAGGTGACGATGATTTTGAGGCTTTTGATGACGAGGCTTTCGCTGGCGACGATTTTGAAGAAGACTTTAAAATTGAAGATTTCGAAGAAAAAGGTTTTCGCGCAAAGACTACTGATGAAGTAAAAGAATTACTAACTGATGATGTTGTTTCGTTAAGCAAAGAATTTGATCTTGATATCATTTTTACTAACATTAAAACCATTAATTTTTTTAGTTCTGACTCTGATGAATGTTTAGAAAGAGGTTGTGATAACCCGGCCACCACTATGGGGTACTGCCGTTTTCACTACATTAAAATTTGGAAATTAATTAAACGCAAAGAAGAAATTTTCAAAGATGGTAAATTACAAAAAGTAATTGAAGATCTAGTTAAAAAATATCCCGTAAAATATATTGAAGCAGTGATTAACGATCTAGTTGATGACAAAACTTTTTTCCAAGCGTTAAAAGAAATGAATATCGAATCTAGTGAAGAAGATTTCTTTGATGATGCTGAGGCGGGAGAAGAGGACGAGGAAGATATCGCTTTTGCTCGTACTGCCACGGCTCCACGTTTTGAGAGCGAGGATTAGGCCGAATAAATTATTCTTCGAGCAACTTATTCGCCATAATCGTTAATCCAACATTCTCACGATTAATTTTATAAAAGGCCTTAAGTTTTTTAAGTTCGATTTTATTCCAATCGTCAAAATACTCAATATCATCAGGCGCAGAAAAGTATTCATTGAATATGATACCAATTGCATCAACCATGAAATTTAAAATATCTTCAGCGTCGTCTTTTTGCGTTAGATCGTTGGAAATAAAAAGTGTGACTGGTGCGGCAAATTGATCCTTTTTGTCAAGTAATGAAGCAATCAGTATAACTTCATCTGGGTAGGCTTGCGCAAAGATGGCAAATTGCTTTTTATGCTCTTTTAATTGATCCTCAAATAGATTTTCCAGCTCCTTTATAAGTTGGTCGGTCCAGACTTCAGGAAAGCTATAAGTGGCCTTTTCGTGACCTTTTCGCGAGAGCATTTCTTACCCCATTGATAATTTTCGTGAGGGCAAATTACACTATATAGGAATGAATAATCAAGAGTTTATTCCCACTAATCAGTTAATATTCAAAATCTTTGTTGATGCTCCAGCGTTTAATTTTAGAGTCTTAGGAATTTCTGCCACAAAAATAAAAATTTCCACCGAAGGTAGCGGCAAGCTTTGTAAAAGTTTCGAGTTGTTTTTAACTAAAGCGGGCCAAATAGAAAGCTATCAATTAAAAATTTTAGACAACAATGAAAGCTCAACAATATTTCACTTTCAATTGGAGAATGCTCATAAAAAGGATTTTTTAAAAGACCTTTTTATTCGAAGCGAATACAATAAGAGTGGAGGAAATTTATGAGTGTATATATTTTAGGTGGAGCGCGCACGCCTAGTGGAACTTTTATGGGCCCATTATCTTCGGTGCCTGCACCAAAGTTGGGAGCTGCGGCCATTACAGGCGCTATCAAAAGATCAAATGTTGAAAAAAATAATATTGAATCAGTTTTCATGGGTAATGTTATACAGGCAGGCGTGGGGCAAGCTCCGGCCAGACAAGCGGCGATGTTCGCAGGATTAAATGAAAGCACAACTTGTGTCACCATTAATAAAGTTTGCGGCTCAGGCCTAGAATCAGTGATAGAAGCCTATCGCGCGATTGCACTTTCAGATATTGAATTAGCAGTTGCTGGTGGAATGGAAAATATGTCAATGGCGCCACATTTAATTCCTAATATGAGAGCAGGTCTTAAGTTTGGTGAAGGAAAATTAAAAGATGCCATGCAATGGGATGGTTTGTGGGATGTTTATTCTGATCGCCCCATGGGAAGTTGTGCCGAAGAGTGTGCTACTAAATATTCACTAACTCGCGCGGCTCAAGATGAGTTTGCTATTAGTTCTTTTAAAAAAGCTCAAGCTGCCATTACTGGAAAAATTTTTGAAAAAGAAATTGAACCTGTAATGTTTAAAGTGAAAGGCAAAGACGTAAGTATTTTTGAAGACGACGGTCCGATGAAGGCAAATTTTGAAAAGATGCCGAGTTTAACTCCGGCATTTGAAAAAACAGGAACGATAACAGCGGCCAATGCTTCAACTATTAACGATGGTGCAGCGGCACTGGTTTTAGGAGGAGAAAAATACAAGTCACAGGCAAAATTTAAAATTGTCGCTTATGCTGGGCATGCCATGAATCCAACTTGGTTTACCATTGCGCCCGTTGAAGCGATTAAGAAAAATTTAGAAAAAGCAAAAATGAATTTATCACAAATTGATTTGTTTGAAATTAATGAAGCGTTTGCAGTTGTGACTATGGTTACCATGAAAGAATTAAATATTGATCCAGGTAAAGTAAATATCTATGGTGGCGGCGTAAGTTTAGGTCACCCCATCGGTTGCTCTGGTGCAAGAATTTTAGTGACATTAATGAATGCACTAGAGCGAGAAAATAAAAAATTTGGTTTAGCTGCTATTTGTATTGGTGGCGGCGAAGCGCTGAGTATGATTATCGAGAGGTTAAAATAATGGTAGGAGTTACTAAGCCCACACCAGTAGCAGCTTCTGCCAAATCAGGAATGCGGATTTTTAAATCTGGCGAAGTGATTTTTAATCAGAACGATCCAGCTGAATCGCTCTTTATTATTCAAAAAGGACAGATCCGTTTATATATTCCTAAAGGAAAAGGTTTTGTTGAGTTAGGTATTTTAAGAACCGGTGAAGTGATCGGTGAGATGGCCTATTTTGATGAAACCAGTAGAAGAAGAAGTTGTTCCGCCTCGGCGATGGTGCAAACTGAAGTGATTGAGATTTCTTTTGTGGCCTTTGCTAAGACCATGGAGAGTTTAAATCCATGGTTTAAGACCATTATTAATACTCTGGCCAATCGTTTACGTAAAACTAATGATCGAGTGAAAGAATTAGAATCAAATAGTGTAGGGTTTGCAGTGGGCGGAAAAGTTGCAGATTATAAATTTCTGCAAAATCTAGACGTGGTAAGAATTTTAAGTGTGCTGTATTTTTGTTTTGCCACGATGGCCGAAAAAAAAGGTGATTTGCACTGTATTCACTTAGATAAGATAAAAGTTTTTATTTTTGAAATTTTTGGTATTCAAGAAGTGAAGTTTGAAGAGTTTCATCATCTTTTACAAACTGAGCAGGTGATTGACATTGCGGTTGATGAAACTAAGCAACCTAAGATTTTAACCATAAAAGATCCAGAGTTTTTAAAAGAGATAATGCTCTTTTTAAATACTCAAAGAAATTTAGCTGATGGCAAGAAAACGACGATTTCAAATAAATGTGAGTATATTTTAGGGAAAATTTTAACAAAAATTGAGAGTGGTGAATTGCCATCCACAGCACCGACGGTTGAAGTTGATATCACGGCCGTTATTGAACAAGCTAAAAAAGAAGATGGTGTAGTGATTGAAGCGGGTGATTTGCAAGATGCCACTAAAGCGCGTATTTGTGGAGAGTCTTCTTTAGATGCTAAAAATCGTTTCAGCACAAAAATTGATATTGCGCGACTGAAAAAATCATACCCACAATTTAAATTATATAATGCGATTGTGAGACTCAACGAAGCTAAGGCCCAAGGCGGGACTAAGTCTTAATCTTTAATAAACTCATCAAGGTGATTAAGTAAATTCATCGCTTGGGTACAGCGAACGGATTCACGAGTATAATCCTTGTTTCCTTTTAAATATATTTGCCAACAAGACACATTTGGGAAGCGACGCTTGAAACTTAAAAGGGTAGAAAAATCATCTGTTGGAGTATTTTTGCATTCAATTGCAAGGATTGGTTTATTCTTATAGAGGATAATAAAGTCAATTTCTCTAGATACCACATTTCTTTCTTTGAAAAATCTTAGTTCATAAGTTTTTCCCAGTTGATCTCGCTTTTCATAAACCCATTTTAATAAATGAACCGCAACCATATTTTCAAATCTTGCGCCACTCTCTGATGAGCAAAGTGTCCAGTCGTAATGATAATGTTTTTGTTCCTTTTTTACGGCCTTAATTTGTGGTGCTCCAAAAGGTGAGACTCTGAAAATGGAATAAATTTTTTCAAGAGCGATAACCCATCTGGTTACGGTGCTGTGATTAATATTTAAGTCTTCACGTAGTGAGTTAAGTGAGAGAGGAGATCCGACTAAATCGGGAAGTCTATTTTGAAGTAATTCAAGTGTTCCAAGATCTTGTAAATTTGTGAGGCTTGCGATATCCCCATGAACTAAACGAGATTGATAGTCAGCACTCCACCTTTGTGCCTTAAGTTTACTCTGTTTAAAAAAAGGTTCAGGAAAACCAGATAATTCATATAGGTTCATAAAATCATTTTGCGATGTTATTTTTAGTTCTGCTGAGCTTAGTGGTAAAAGACGGTGATAGAAATATCTTCCTTGAAGTGAGTCTCCCACTTTTTTTAAAATATCTAATCTGGCACTACCCGTAACTAAGATTTTCAAGGATTCTTCTTTGGTATCATAAATACCTTTTAGAAAATTTCTCCAACGAGTATATTTATGAATTTCATCTAACACTAAAAGGGCATTTTTCTGACTTGGGAATTCTTGCTTTAAGATTAGTGATCTATCTTTATCCTGATCCCAGTTTAAGTAAAGACCGTTACTTTTTTTTAGAAGTTGTTTGGCAAGGGTCGTTTTTCCGACCTGTCTAGGTCCTCCTAAAAAAACCATTTTCTCAAGTAAGTCTTGTTCAATAATCGGAAATAATTCTCTTGACTTCATAAGGCAATTTTACGCATATGCATAAAATTGTCAAGGCAAAATTATGTATATGCGTAATTTTGCCTTACTTTTGAGATATGGGGCGCCGCACGTCCGTATGAATACATTAAACTGTTATGGTGAATTAAAATGGTTGTTTTTTTTAAGGACAAGAAGTTGATGTATTATAATCAACTTGTACGCTTGCTCCACTAGAATAAACTGCGGAACCATACAGCTTTAAGAAATAACCAGATTTCACTTCTGGTGAAACACAAGTTGATGAATTCGTCGTGATATTTAAATTATCAGCACGACCAAAATATTGCCAACCATTAGTCGCATTTTTTGGAATGGCAACGCCATTAATTCTAAGTGTAATGGTGCTTTCAAGAGGACAGTTGGCCATATGAACATAACCATAATTTACAGTCGGTGTTTTTGTTTCAACTACGATACATTCTGGATAAGTTGCTCTTGCTGTTCCATTTAACTTGATGACGTGCCCTGTGTATGGTTCGCCAATAGTAGGTGCATATCTTGTATTAATATTTGTTTGAGAACCTAAATTAGTATAACCATTTGTATTATTTTCAAAAATGTCGATTGTCGTAGAGCTGGCAGGGATTGATTGTTTTTTTACACTCAAGATTTCTAAGCATCCATTACTTCCCACTACAGGCCAATGATTATACTTGTGTTTTAATAAAACTTCGTTGATTGAATTATTAATGCCATCAAAAAGATGAGTGAAGCTAGTGCCGCAAATATCATAACTGTCAGGAGTACTACTTCCGGATTGATCAGTGGGCGCTTGAGCGGGATTTGCATAAGCTTCGTTATAAATAAGTTGTGACATTTTTTTATAAGAATAATTTTGTTTGAAGCCAGCTTGACAGGCGGTATGAGCAACCAAAGAAATAAATCTCATCTGATTACTCATTAAAACATTGTTTCTTAAATTAATAAGGTCATTTTTTTTCTGAGTTATCATCGCATTGGTCGCGCTAGGATCAAAATAACCATTGGCCGTAACAGTTTGGTCACCATTGGACATGACTACAACAATAACATTTGATCCCGTTCTAAAAACACCATTGCTACGGTTGTTATTTATTAATGAATAAGAACGCTCGAATGCTTGCTCTTGTGAGCCTGAGCCTACTGGGAACGCAATCATAGAGGCCGCATTTTCTTTTGGCGTTAAAGGATAAGTTATTCCAACATTATTTTCGGCGACAACAAAAGCACTGGTATTTCCTGAACCAAGTAGCGGTGCAACCATAATGTGATAATTAAATTTATTGGAGACTAAATTGATCGTGTTATTTAAAGCCTGTTTAAGTCCATCGTTTACAAAAAACTGTGAACTAGAGTTATCCCATAAGAAAAGAAAATCAACTTCAGGTTTTATTAGGGTAAAGCCAGCACAGCTTGAAGTAGAACTTACAGTAGAGGGTGTTGCTTTTGATACATTTGATTGTTTATTAGCAGAGAACTCGTCCTTGCTACAAGAAACAAACGCTAATAAGGTTAAGAATATAATCTTTTTCATACAAATCCTTATCGATCTAATCGGCAATTTTTGTTAAAAACTTTAGTTTAGGGGAAAATTTTGCTTAACTCGCTTCTAACTGCTTAAAAAAATAGAATAGTAATAGAGGTATATATGGCAAATCTTTGGTATTACGTGTCGGGCACGGAACGTATTGGGCCCATCAGTGAAGTTGATTTTTTACAATTGATTTCAGACAAAGTGATTGTTGATGCGACGTTCGTGTGGAAAAAGGGAATGGCAAATTGGATAAAACTAAAAGATGTTGAAGATTTGAATTCTGGTGCTGCAGGCGCTATTCCTGCGACAAAAATAATCCCTCTTAAAAAAAGTTTTAATTGGGATGCTGTGAATGAAGATGAAAAGATCTTCACTATCAAAATTGGTGTTGATCGCGATGGAGCGGAAGTTGAGTACGGTCCCTTTTCGATGAAGCAGCTGACAAAACTTTATGAAGATAATCGCATCAATGGAAAGACTTTGCTCTTTTCGGTGGGCATGAATAATTGGGAATTTATTAGTGAGACGCCCATTTTTAAATCTATGACTCCTGATTTACCACCCATTATTGAGGAAAGTGAGAGAAGAAATGCTGAGCGTAAACCGTTTGTGGCAAGAATATTTTTTCATAATTCTAATGAGCTTTTTGAAGGTGTTTGCCGCGATATTTCCGCTGGTGGACTAATGATTTTAGTTAATGGATTCCCGGGTAAAGCGGGAGATCAAGTTTCCATGAATGTTCATCCAGATAATAGCGATTTTAGTTTTGTAGCAGCGGGAAAAATTGTGCGAAAACTAGAGGCAGATCAAGGTATAAGCTTACAGTTTGACAAACTTTCAGAGCGTGCGCAAAAGATTATAGAAGATTATGTTAACCATCCATAGTGATATTGAGATCTCTTCAACTCAAGTTGCTAAGTCTAATGGAAAAGATAAGATATATGTAAAAACGCTTTCAACTTTGGGTGCCTCCACTTTTAATTTTAGAATCTTTATTTTGCATGATTTGCTAAAATATCATGATCCTTATATTGAGTTTGCGCGAAGTCTTATGCAAGTAATTAAGGGTCCAGTGCAGATTGTTCTTTTTGATTTAATTGGTCATGGGCTTAGCACTGGCACACGTGGCCATGTAGAAAGCTACCGTGATTATGTAGATGATTTGGGGGAAGTTTTTAAGCAGTACAGCTATGAGAGTGAGGAGCATCGATTAATCATTTCAGAAGGGTTTTCGGCGCTATTGGTGCTTGATTATATCTATACACATCATCAAACTGTAAAAAATCATTTGCTGGGAGTAATTTTGGCCAATCCCGCCATAAAGGTTAAAACATTTCAAAATTATTTGGCAAAAAAAAATATACCAGCTTTTTTTCCAAAATTGGTAGAAAGAATTCGCATACCTTTTATTACTTTTTCTTCACAAGATTTTTTGCACGATAGTTTTTTGAGATATGAAAAAGATGATCCCCTTATTATGCAGAATGGTTCGCTGAAAATGGTGCAGGAGATTTATGGACTTTCGCAGAGAATTCGTCCCATGCCCTACTTATTTGATCTGCCATTTTTATTCTTGGTAAATAATCGAGATGCATTGTTAGATATTAGTTTGGTGAAAATTTTTTTCAAAGGTCTTTCAGGTGAAAAGTCTAAGCTTTTAGAGTATGATCAGGTTAAGAGTGGGGCGCTTCTTTTAGAAGATGCCGAAGATATAGCAGGAGTGATAGAGTCATGGCTACAAAGTTTATAAATTTTTTCCTTTTGACTATAGTTTTTATAACTGTTTGCAGCTGTTCAAGCATGTCTTCCAATCAGTTGGAAAAAAGTCATTTATCAATAGAAGGTGGCAGAGATAGTAAGGAAGAATGGCATGATCATTGGGAATTTAAACGCACTTCATGGATGCAGGAATTGACTTTGATGGTGGATTTTTATTATGGAGAGTTACCTCCAGAGTCAAATTTTTATAAATGGCTATCGGCTTCTGATAGAAAAATTGTTGAAGGATGCAGCGATTATTTCTTTGCTATGTTATATGTTTATGAGCCTAAAAAAATATCTGAAAACGATTTTATTTCACAAATGCGAACTCAAGGTTATGATGACATTACTCTTAGTTCATTAAATGCTCAGTTTAAACTCCATCCTCAATATAATGAAAACTCTTTTGCACGATATAAGCTAAAAACGTTTTGCTCAACTAAAAACAGATCCCTAGAACGAAAAATCGCTATTGATTTCCCCGGTTTTAATGAGGTAACTCTTTAAAAACATTTATCTTTAAAAATAAAATTACAGTTTTTTCATAAAATTTCCGAACAGTTCAAAGCATGAGTTCAGAAAAAATAGACAAAAAAGAACGGTTTGGTCGATATTTGATTTTAGATCATTTGGTCGATGGTGGTATGGCAAAAATTTGTCGTGCACGTTTTTTAGGTGAACAAGCAGATAAAGTTGTCGCCATAAAAATGGTGCAGTCTCAATATTCAAAAGATGAATCCTTTAAGACAATGTTTATGGATGAAATTAAGGTGGCCTTCGGGTTGCAGCATCCAAATATTATTCAGACTTTTGATTATGGAATTCAGAATGACCAACTTTTTGTTGCCATGGAATATATTGATGGAAAAAATCTAAAAGAATATCTAGATAAAATTAAAGAAAAAGGATTTGTTTTTCCAGTTGATGTGACTACCTATATCTTAACTCAAGTGTGTAACGGTTTACATTATGCTCATACACTGACCGATCGTTTAAGTGGTAAAGAATATAAATTAGTTCATCGCGATATTTCGCCTCATAATATTATGTTAGATTTTGATGGTGCGGTGAAGATTATTGACTTTGGTATTGCAAAATCAAAAAGTAACAGTGAAGCGACGCAAGCTGGAACTATTAAAGGTAAGTTGGCCTATCTTGCTCCTGAGTATCTTGAAGGACTTGAGTTAGATCATCGTTATGATCAATTTGCGGTGGGAATTACTTTGTGGGAAATGCTATGTGGGAGAAGATTATTTACTGCCAATAATGATCTTGCGACATTAAAGAAAATTCAAGAATGTAAAGTGCCTGTACCTTCGACTATCAATCCCAACGTACCAAAAGATTTAGATACGATTGTGATGCGAGCGCTTTCAAAAGATCGCAATAAACGATTTCGTGATTTAGATGAAATGAGTAAACATTTAAATAAGTTTTTATATACAAATTTTCCAGATTTTAATTCATCTGATTTGCGCTATTTTACCCAAGATCTTTTTAGCGATTATATTAAAAAAGATCGTGAAAAATTATTCGAATTTGGAAAGATTGATATTAGGCCGTATATAGAAGATTTAAAGCGTGACGGGCAAGGCAAAGTAAATCTTGCTAATGCAGTTGAGGTAACAAAGAAGAACATTGTAAATAACACTGAGTTTGACTTCACTGATGATTTTAATGAATCCGGAGATAAAACTTCAAATACTGGTTCAGGGACCCTGGACACACAGAAAAGAAGCAAGCTCGCGATTAAAAAAGATTCTGAGAAAAATAGCGGAATTATGCTTGGAATGACTAAAGGTGCCGCGAAAAAACTGATTACAACTTCAAATACTAGAAGTGTAGATATTAAAGCAGTAAATAAAACGAATACTGGGACTCAGCACATTACAGACGGAACTCAGACAAAAATCAATCTGCAACAAAAGAAAAAAGTCAAAAATACAAAACTTATTTTAGCTGTGGCCTCAGCGCTAATTCTCTTTTTAGTTTTTGATCATAAAGAAAAACAAAATGAAATGATTAAAGATAATCGCGCTCCTGCAGCTGTTAAGCATGCGGCGCCAGCTCCAATCAAGCGAAAGTTTGTCTTAAATAATTTTGATAAATTCAAGCAAAATGTTTATATCAATAATAAACAAGTGACTATAAGCGTTCTAGGAGAAATTGAGACACAAGAAGCGACAGGAACATTAAGAGTTGAAACTCCGGGGCACATGCATTTTGTAAAACCATTTAGCTTTGGGGCCGAAGATTTTCTAAGCGTTGAAATTAAAGAGACAGATCCAGAATTGTTTAGTTATTTAACCATGAGTAAAGAATGTGTAAAGGGAAAAATTTCATATGAGTTGTATGGCGAAAAAATCGTAGAGGACTTACCAATAAAAAGGAAACCAGGAATACCACTTCCTGTGCAACATGATGCAAACACTTCTACCGTTGTTCCTACTGTATATAGTTTTTCATTACAACGTGAAGGTGAAGATAACTTGCAAAGAAAAATTCCAGTGACTGTTGATAAGGAAGATGAGGTTTACGATTTCTGCGATATTTTAACCAAAGTCAATTAGATCAGACTTGTTATAATTAAATAACCGTTAACAGAAAGCATTGTTGCAATAATTAAATAACAGAAAAAATTATACATTGGACCATTCGTGTATTCACCCATTATGTCGGGATCATTGCATAAATTAACAATAAAAATGAGTATGGCGGGAATTAATATTCCATTAATAATCTGTGACCAAATGAGAATTTTAAATAGATTAATTTCTGGAATAAGAATAAGGCCACCCGAGACTAGAACGATGAAGGTAAAAATTGAAAAGAAGTGTGGTGCCTCGCTAAAGCTTTTATCTATGCCAGATTCCCATCCCATTCCTTGGCAAACGTAATAGCTGGCGGCCAGAGGTAAAAGTGCGGCGGCAAATAAGGAAGCATTAAAAAGTCCTATTCCAAAAAGTGTCATGGCATATTTTCCAGCGAGCGGACCTAGTGCAAGCGCAGCATCTTTGGCACTTTCTATTCGAATTCCTGATTTGTACATGGTGGCGGCACAACTAATGATAATAAAAGCTGTGACTAATGACATGAGGATACATCCGACAATAACGTCAAGACGAGAGTGCCACAAGAATTTTATACCGGTTCCTTTTTCGACTACTGCTGACTGAATATAAAATTGCATCCAAGGAGTGATGGAAGTTCCAATGAGAGCAACAATCAGCGGCAAGTCGTCCTTTGTAATACTCTTTAAATCTTGCAGCAGGAATGAGCTTTTAATCGCACTAAGATCAGGTGAACTAAGAAAACCCGAAACAATATAGCAAAGATAAATACTACATCCCACCAGAAAGAATCGTTCTACAATTTTATAGTCACCTTTAGTGACTAGGAGCCAAACGAAAATAATACTGGCGGGAATGGTTTTATATTTTGAGATATTAAAAATTTCTCCTGCCGAAGCGATTCCAGCAAATTCAGCTGCAGTATTTCCTAGATCTGCAAAAAGACACAAAATTAATGTGTAAAATGTGACTTTAAGGCCAAACTTTTCACGAATTAAATCAGCTAAACCTTTTCCAGAAACAATACCCATTCGAGAGCACATTTCTTGCACCATCACCAAGGCAATGGTAATTGGCCCCAAGATCCAAAGTAAGCGATAGCCGGTATGTGCGCCAACAACAGAATAGATTGCAATACCACCGGCATCATTATCGATATTGGCGGTAATTAAACCAGGTCCAACAATTGTAAAAAATAACATGATTTTTGCGATGATTGGTATTGCTAAAAATTTGATAATGAATTTATTTTTCATTGAGAATCCAAGGTAATAATTCGTCAATGAAAACCACGCCTAGTAATTTTTCTTCTTGGTCAATGACTGGAATATTTACTAAGTTATATTTATTCATAATATCTATAACCTCCCCATAATGTTCAGAGGGTGCTACCGATTTAATATCATCTTTATGCATGATTTGTTCTAGTGCTAAATTTTCTGAGGTAATGAGTAAATCTAAAAAACTGCAAATGCCAATGAGTTTACCATTGTCATCAGTAATAAAAATATCTCCATTGTGATGGGCCTCATCAGGATTATTTCTAATTAGTTGCAAAGATTCTTCCTTCGTGAGTTTAGAATTAAAACTAAAAAAGTTTGGAGTCATTAGACCGCCAGCACTTTCTTCTTCGTAATCAAGTAAATATTTAATTTCATCATGAAAATCGGTGTCGTCAATCTCCGCCAAAATAGCATCGGCACGATCGTCGTTCATTTCATTTAAAATATCGGCCGCATCTTCTGGAGACATATTTTCAATGATTTCTGCAGCACTTGAGGGGTCTTCATTTTTCAAAAGATTAATTTGCATATCAGGATCAATTTCAGAAAGTGTTTCTGCCGCGAGCTCAGGGTCGAGCTCTCTAAAGATGGCCTCTCGTCCTTTATTACTTAGATCTTCTAAAATGTCTGCCAGATCCGCTGGGTGAAGTCCTTTAAAATCTTCTAGTGAAAGTGATAATCTTACATGTTGCTGCACACTCTGATCTGGCACGGCCAAAACATATTTCCAGTTGATCACTGTTTCATGATCAAGAAATTTAGGCCTTAACGTAGTAATTTTTTGTAGCACACTAATTATTTTCTCAAAGCCCAGACGTCTGATCATACTTTTTAATCCAACAGCGGCATGAACCACTCTTAGATTGTGACCGACTTGAATAAATTGTATGTCATTTACCCTTACCACTTTTTTGCCAGAAGTATCGACAATTTGTTTATCTAAAATAATTTTACCAATGGCAGGGTATTCCACCATTGGATCAGCAAATTGTTCGGCCAAAAGTCCTGTGACTATTTTAGGCGTATTGATTTTAGGGTAGGTGCGGCTGCGACCAACAGGGGCCTCATTTTTAACCACAACTTTTTTTCGGGAGAATGTTTTAACATGCTCCCAGTTCAGATAAAAAAACTGACCATTTTTTTTATATTGAATCGCCAAAACAGAAGGATAGACTTCTTCGTAATTAACAAAGTAGTCCTTTATTTTACCTAAACGGATACCCTCTTCATTCACCAGGGGAATGTTAGTGATTTCAGAGAAGTGAAAATGGCCATCATGAATTTCTATCATTATTCAAATCGTTTATTTTGTTTAAAAATATTATTTTTTCTAAGATTCAATAATTTCATAATTTCAGCTGCCGTTTCTTCAATGGCCTTACCAGTTACATTAAAAACTGGCCATCGTTTATTTTCTTTGAAAATATTATTGGCCCATTCAATTTCTTCATGAATTTTTGACATTTCAGCGTAGTCACCTTGATGTTTTCCGGCGCCTAGAGTCGAGAGCCTTTGTGTTCTAATTTTTGATAGCTCATCAGAGTTAATAGTGAGTGCAAATATTTTTCTTTGATCAAGTTTAAATAATTCTTCCGGTAGGTTTGTTCCATTGATCATTGGGATATTAACCACTTTTATTCCGTG
>Ga0163144_10009892_pt1 | contig 20402 bp, 17 predicted proteins | sample OliLak19BULKMAT1_FD_123175 | JGI IMG/M metagenome (GOLD analysis project Ga0163144, IMG submission 123175) | Freshwater microbial mat bacterial communities from Lake Vanda, McMurdo Dry Valleys, Antarctica - Oligotrophic Lake LV.19.BULKMAT1 | ecosystem: Environmental > Aquatic > Freshwater >... | reverse complement strand
TCGGACTTAGGCTGCCCAAGGCGTCTATAGCAGCATATATGACTTCAGATTCGGATTGAATTGAGACTATCGCCTTACAGGCGGTGCTCTATTGAGACTGGGGCCTAAGTCCGACAGGCTCCTGGAAAAACTATATATAGGAAGGCTGGCTTTTCAGCAGCACCTTCGTTTCGTGCTGCCTTGCGTCGTAGGCGCGACGCTATGGCCTTTCGCCTTGGAAAAAAGCCACAATGCGCGCGGCGCTTTCGGATGGAAAGGTGTGGCCGCCCGGGTGCAGAAGCACGACGGTCAGCGCGCCTTTCCCCGGCTGGGTCGGAGCATAGCGGATCTCGCCGGGCGTGGACTTCTGGCGCGGTCCGCCTCCATTGATTCGAAGAACAGTATCCAGCATGCGTTCCTGCCAGGCGAATTTCACCAAATCGTCGTTCATACCCCCGAGGTGCAGCACCGGCTTGGGTTGGAATTTCGCTGCTTCAACCCGAAGCACGGCCGCGGAGGGCGCGATCGCCGTCAACGTCTCGCCGCGCTCCGCCCAGAGTAGATACACAAAGGTACCTCCATTCGAGTGCCCGGTCGCATAGACCCGTTGGGGGTCGAGGATGCCTTCCTGCCTTAGGGTGGTTAGGATCGCATCGAAAAACGCGAGGTCCCGATCGCCCTGGGAGCCGGTTTGGGCCTGCCATCCTGAACGGCGACCCGTCGGGTCGGTGAGCACGCCCGGCGTCGGCAATCCGCTGGGATAAATCACCCGCGCTTCCGGCCAGAGCTCATGCAGCTTGAAGGAGCGTGCCGCCTGCCGGGCGGAACCGCCGTGCCCATGGAAGACAAACACCAAGGGGGCCGTTTGGCCGGCCGGGAGTTCGCTCATCACGGCGGTTCGCGTCACCCCGGCGATTTGCCAGGTTCGCTCGACTAAGTTTCTTGTCGCTGCCGTCGACCCTGACGCCGTGAACAAGGCAATGACCGCGGGGATGACCCATGCGCACACCCGTCTTCGGCAATTCAGGAGGGAAAAGGGTGTCATGCCAATCCGGAGACGGGATCCGGCTTGATGTGGTTACCGTGTGTCGATTTCTCCCTGCTCGCGCGACCTCCAGGTGGAAATGCGCGTCGGCCGCGGATGAGCCGGTTACGCTGCCGGCGCGGAGGGCCACCAGCGGTAGAGAAAAAAGTAAACAAGCACGCCGGTCACGCTGACGTAATACCAAATCGGAAACGTCCACCGCGCCCACCGGCGGTGTTGTTCAAACTTGCCTTGGAGCGCCAACAGGAACGTCCGTGGCACCAGGTACGCGATCGAGATCGCGAGAATGATATGCGTAATCAACATTACGTAATATACGGTGGCGATTGTGCCTTCGCCGCCGAACGGGGTGTGCACGCCGCGAACGAGAATCTTGTGGCTGACGTAGCCGACGAGAAAGATGGCGGAGACCACTCCGGCTGACAGCATGCTGGCGCGATGCGCAGCGATTCGCTTGACGCGCAAGGTGGGATCGGACGTGCGCAGGGCCCGCATGATATGGATGAAGCCGACGGTCATCAGGACCGTGGCGAGGGCGTTGAGCGCGGCGTTTAAGCCCGGGATGTCTTGGACGGTCATGGGATGAGAAGCCGGTCCGCAACCAGAGCGCCGAGGACAAGCGGGAGATAGATGATCGAAGTGAAGAAAAGTTTGCGGGCCGCAAGATCGCGTCCGTCATGGCGGAGAAACACGATCGCGCGCCCAAGGAACCAGGCGCCACATCCGGCCGCGGCAACTCCATAGGCTTTGCTGGCCAAGCCCATGATCACGGGCAACACGCTCACGATGATCAGTGCAATGGTGTTGATGAGTGACCATATGGCAACCCGGGCGCCGGTCTCATCACGCACCGGCAGCATGGGGAAGTTCACCGCGGCATAATCGCGCCGGTATGTCCAAGCCACCGCCATGAAGTGCGGAATTTGCCAGAAAAACAATATACCAAAGAGGATCCAGCCGAGCGCGGTGACGCTGCCCTCGCCGGCGCTCCAGCCGATCAGCGGCGGGAAGGCCCCCGCGATCGCGCCGATCTCCGTACTCCAAATCGACCAGCGCTTGGCCGGCGTGTACCAACCAAGATAGGAAATGATGGTAAGGAGCGTAAAGAGTGCGGCCATCCGGTCCACCTTGGCGAAGAGCAGGAACAGCGCGGCCGCACACATTAGCCAACCGAGAACGAAGGCGGACCCCGTCGGCACCTTGCCCGACGGCAGCGGCCGATCCTCGGTGCGCTTCATCCGCGCGTCCGTGTCGGTTTCCATCCACTGGTTCAGTGCGGCAACTCCGCCCGCCGCCAAACTGGTGCCGATCAAAAGGACGGTGAACTTGAGCGGATCGGACGGCGGGCGAGCGGCGAAATAGCCGACCACCGCGGTCAGCACCGACAGCAGGCTCAACCGCGGCTTGGTGAGTTCCAGGTAATCCCGAAAAGTCGCGCGTGTGGCCGTCGCGGCGGTCATGCAGGGACTGGTGTGCGGCGAGGGGAGACGTTCTTCTCGATCACGTCTCGATGGGCCATCCAAGTGATCCAAAAGGTTACGGCGAGTGTCAGTGCGCCCACGACAACGTGAGCAGTCGTGATATCGGCTTTGCGCAGGCTCCAGATGATCTGCGCGCCGAGGGCGATCTGGAGCAGCAGGAGCCCAACGAGGGCTGAAGCGGCCGCACGCAACGAGGCGGGAGCCCCCGGATCGCGATGAACGAGGATGGCGAAATAAACCAGCGCGAAGCTCAACACCACGGCCATGGCGCGATGGGCGAAATGGATCGCGACCGGGAAGCTCCATTGCGCCGGCAGCCACTGATTATCGGGAGTGGAATAGGGAAACGTGTAGATCGCGAGTCCCGCTCCATTGTGGCGCATCGTGGCTCCAATGACCAGTTGCGCGACGACCAGCAGGCAGCAGATGATGCCGACTCGTCGGACGGTGGCGCTGACCGGGACGGATCGGGTCAGCCATTCCCGCGAACAGGCAACGGCGATCGCGATCAGCAGGCAGACATAGATGTGCGCCAGAATTCCGTGAGGAATGCGCAACATTTGGCCGAGCGACATCTCGAACCCCGGCACGGCCATCGCATCCAGGAGCACTCGTTTGCCACCGAGTATTCCCTGGAAAATGACAATGACCAGCGCCCACCCGCCCAAGGCGCGGAGCCAGCCGCGCTCTTCCCGCCGCCACAGCCAGATGGCGAGGCCGATCGTGACAAAGCCCATGACCATCCCGCTGAGCCGGTGCGAGTGCTCGGCGAACATCGCGATATCCTGCAACCATCCCTCCGGATTGATTGAACCATGCGAAAGCGGCCAGTCTGGAAACGCCATGCCGGCTCCGATGCTCGTGGTGAAAGCGCCGAGCGTGACGAGCAGGAACACCCACACGCTGCCGATCGCGGCGAAGACCGCCAGGGCGGGCTTGTGCGTGGGAGTGCGATGAAAGCGAGGTGCGGTAGTCATGAGCGGGAGTAAGAACGAGCAGAAGGCCCCTTGCTGTTTGCCGCAAACCCTTTGACAATTTTATCCGCCGGCGAATCGGTGTAGTGATGAAAACTAATAACGCCGCGCGACAGAGGTGCGGAATCCACCGGAAGCGAGGGCGGGGGGAAATTGCGGCCGCGTTTCCAATGGCGATTTTTTTGATGGGGGCGACACTCGCCGTTTTGACCGGCCTGACTGGGTGCTCCCGGGCCCCCACTCAGGCCACGCAGGCAAAGGCGGAGAAAGATGCCGGGACGAAGGGCGAACGCTACTCGCTTACGGGTGAGGTCGTCCGGGTCGAAGCCGAGCGCAAGATTCTCGTGGTCCGGCACGACGAGATCAAAGGCTACATGCCAGCCATGACAATGGAGTTCCTCGCGTCACCCGGCGACCTGGTGCTGGCGAAACCGGGTCAGCGGATTCGCGCCGAGATGGTGCCGAGTCCCGATGGCGATTTCCGCCTGGAGAAGATCTGGCCGGATGACCGGGCGCTGGCTGATACCGTGGCACTGGGGGCGAAACAGCTGCGGCAGGATACGCACACGCGGGGCAAGAGTGTATATCGCGAAGTCGGGGAGACCGTACCGGATTTTGCGCTCTATGATCAGAGCGGCCGCGTGGTGCAGAGTTCACGGTTTCGCGGCAAGCAGATCATGATCAACTTCATTTTCACCCGTTGTCCGGTAGCCACGATGTGTCCCGCGGCAATTGCGAAAATGATGACGACGCAGAAACTCGCGCGCGAAGCCGGCGTGGCCAATTTGGAGCTGGTTTCCATCACGCTCGATCCGGAATTCGATACTCCGGGAGTGCTGCGGGAATACGCGGATGCCCGCGGGATCGACACCTCGAATTTCTCGTTCCTCACCGGTCCGGATGATGCGATCAAGGATCTCTTGGCGCAGTTTGGAGTGATCGCCGAGTTAAAGAACGACTTGCTGCAACATACCTTGACGACGCTCTTGGTGAACGAAAATGGCAAAATTTCGCACCGGGCCGACGGCAGTCACTGGGAACCGGCGGACTTCGTCGGAAAGATGAAACGATGAGCCACACCGCGACATGGGAATCCGGCCAGCGCTGGCAGCTTTTATGGATCACGCTGGGTGCGCTGGCGCTTTATGTTGGGCTCCGCTGGCTGCCGACGGGGACAAACCTGGGCCACATGGATTTTCGCGTAGACCCCAAGTCGGGGACCGCGATCGAGTTCTGTGATCCTTCGAATCCCCAGTTCATTCCCGTCGTGGCCGTGAGGTCACCGGTTGTCCTTTCCGTCGCCACGGCGGAGACTCCGGTCGCGGCGCAACCGATCAAGGCGACGGTCACCCTGCGGACGAGTTCAGGCAAACCCGTGGCGCCGGCGGATCTCCTGGTGGTGCACACGCGGCCGTTGCATCTCTTGATCATCGATCCCTCGTTGAACGATTATCAACACGTGCACCCCGAGCCGTCAGGGAAGCCGGGGGAATGGATGTTTGCGTTTACGCCGGGTGCGGGCGGCACGTATCGGATTTTTGCGGACTTTACGCCGGCGGCGACGGGCCGCGGGCTCTACGCGAGCGCTGATCTTGAGGTGAGTGGTGCTCCGGGGACAATGGGCGCGTTTAATTCGACCGCGCCGCCCGGGCTTGAACAGGTTCGCGGCGATCTACGTTTTTCGCTGACGCCGGGTCAGCAGCCGGTCCGGGCTAATCAACCCATCGATCTTAAATTCGCGGTGCGGCAGGATTCCGGGTCGAACGTCGCGTTGGAACCGCTGATGGATGCGTTCGCGCATATGGTGGCGTTTGACGAGACGCGGAGTGGCTTTGCGCACTTGCATCCGATGGAGGACGGAACGCAAGTACCGGACCTGAAACAACCCGTGCTCAATTTCAAATTTACGATCCCGAGTCCGGGGCGCTATGTCATTTGGGCGCAGGTCAAAGTCGCCGGCGAAGAGATCGCCGTGCCGTTTGAAGTGGCGGTCGTGCCCTAGCGAATTTTCCGCGTCACCGCGGCATTGCCCGTTCTGTCGATCAGAACGCGGTGTTCCGGTTAGGTTAGCTTAGAACTTCAGGTGCTTCACGGTGAGACCCTGATTGATGAGCTGTTTCAGCGAATCGATCCCGATGCGGAGGTGGTCTTCCACGAATTTTTCATCAACGTGCCGGTCGCTTTCGATGGTCTTCACGCCGTCCGGCGTCATGGGCTGATCCGAAACGAGCAACAAGGCGCCGGTCGGAATCTCGTTGAAGAAGCCCGTCATGAAGATCGTCGCCGTCTCCATATCGATGCACAAGGTGCGCATCTTCTGGAGGTACTTCTTGAACTCATCGTCGTGCTCCCAGACGCGACGGTTCGTCGTGTAGACGGTTCCGGTCCAGTAGTCGCGGGCATGGTCGCGAATGGTGGTCGAGATCGCCTTTTGCAGGGCGAACGCCGGCAGGGCAGGTACCTCCGGTGGGAAGTAATCATTGCTGGTGCCTTCGCCGCGGATCGCGGCGATCGGCAGGATGAGATCGCCGATGGAGGCGCGGTGTTTGACGCCGCCGCATTTACCTAGAAAGAGCACGGCCTTGGGACTAATGGCGCTCAGGAGATCCATCACCGTCGCCGCCGTCGCGCTCCCCATGCCGAAATTAATGATGGTGATATCATTGGCTGTGGCGCTTGGCATCGGTTTTTCTTTCCCGCGGACCGGGACATCATGCCACTCCGCGAAAAGATTCACGTAATTGCTGAAGTTCGTGAGAAGAATGTAATCACCAAACTCATCGAGCGGCACTCCAGTGTAGCGGGGCAGCCAATTTTCGACGATCTCTTTGCGGGTCTTCATGACCAAGCGTTTAGTCGGGCGTGGCGCGGATTACACCGAAAATCGCGCGATCGAACCGGCCAAACGTCGAGCGTTCGTGAAGCCGTGACGGTCAAGGATTGCGCTTCGGATCTTTGCGGGCTGCGCTGTTCGGTTTCAAACATGAGTGCCGTGCTGCGAGCATCGATCGGTGGACTATTCTGGGCGGCCTTTGTGTTCGTCCAAGTAATAACGTTACAAGGCGAAGCCTGGTCGCATGCACTGCTGGTGTTTGCCGCGCTGGTACTGGTGCCGTTGGTGCTGGAACTCTTCGCGGATACGGACGCGCCCGAGCGTTCGAAGCGCCTGTTGAACGTCGCCGGAAAAGTGCAGTTGCCGGCGGGACTGTTTCTCGGTTTGGCGTATCTCTTGTCACCGGGCCCGTGGACGGCGCTCGCGACGCTGCCGTGGCTGGGTTTCACGTTGCTGCTGGCGGTGGCCGGTTTTGCGCGGATGAAGTCCGGCGGCCTGACCCGCGAGCTGCATCTTTTATGTGCCGACGTTGCACTGATGTTTCTCGCGATTGGCGGGCTCTGGACGTTGGCCGATCGCGGCGGGGTTTCTCCGCTTGGATTTGCTCCTGGCATCGTGTCGTTGACGGCCGTGCACTTTCATTATGCCGGGTTGCTGTTGCCGCTGTTTGCGGGCCTGGCGCAACGGGAGATGTGGATGTCACGGATGGCGTCACGCGCGGCAGTCGGAGTGGTGCTGGGAGTGCCTGCCGTGGCGTTTGGCATCACGGCCACTCAACTTGGGTGGAGTCCGACGATCGAGGCGGGGGCGGGATGCGGGCTCGCGCTGGCCGGCATGGCAGTGGCGGTCTTGCACGTGCGTCTGGCGTTGGACGCGCGGTGGTTGATGGGCGCGCGCATTCTGCTGGGTATTGCCGGGGCTTCCTTGTTTTTTGGAATGATGCTGGCGGCCCTTTACGCCATCCGGGCCTTCAGCGCACCGGTGCCGTGGCTTGATTTGCCGCAGATGCGGGCGGTGCACGGGACGGTCAATGCGCTCGGCTTTGGGCTCTGCGGCGTACTGGGCTGGCGGCTCGCCCCGCGGGAGTAATATTCGGGAGCCCGGATAGAGCGGGACAACGACGGCCCCCTCCGTTGGGAAACGTTCTTTCTGCGCGTGTTCGATCGCCCCGGCGAAACCATTCCGAATAACGCGCAACCCAAGGTCGCGCCCGCCCCCGGATGGGCTGCGGGTGGCGCCGGCCTTTTACGCCCGCACGAGCGCGTTGTCTGTATTCAAGTGCTCAATACCCGTGTATTTCTGCGATTGCTCGTCGGCGTGGTAACTCGAGCGCACGAGCGCGCCGCTTTCGATCACGCCGATGCCCAAGCCGAGTCCGAACTGCTTCCAATGGAGGAACTCTTCGGGCGGAGCCCAGCGGGAAACCGGCAGATGTTGCGGGCTGGGCTGCAAATACTGGCCGATCGTCACGATATCGGTCCGATCCGCCGCGATATCGCGGAGGGTCTGTTCGATCTCATCCGGCGTTTCGCCGAGGCCGAGCATGATGCCGGTTTTGGTGACAAAGCCGCGGCTCTTGGCGTGCGTCAGGATGGAGCGTGAACGTGCGTAACGCGCTTGGACGCGAACCGGCTTTTGCAGGCGCTCCACGGTTTCCAGGTTGTGGTTGAAAATGTTGGGCTGGGCGTCGAGGACGACGTCGAGATGGGCGGTGTTGCCCTTGAAATCAGGCGTCAACACTTCGATCGCGGTCTGCGGATTGCGATGGCGGACGGCGCGAATCGTCGCGGCCCAGACACTGGCCCCACCGTCCGCGAGTTCATCGCGAGCCACGCTGGTGATCACACAATGCTTCAAGTTCATCTTCGACACGGCATCGGCGACTCGCGCGGGTTCGCCGAGGTCGAGTTCCGTGGGGCGTCCGGTCGCGATCGCGCAGAAGTTGCAGGAGCGCGTACAGATATTGCCCAGGATCATCACTGTCGCGGTGCCGCGGGACCAGCATTCGCCCAAGTTGGGGCATTGCGCGCTCTGGCAGACCGTGTGCAGCTTGTTCTCGTCGACGAGCCGCTGGGTCGCGGCGTAGCCGGGCCCGCTGGGCAATTTGGCTCGGAGCCAGCTCGGTTTGCGCGTGGTGTTTAGCGGTAGAGACATCCCGCCAGAAGGCATCGCAAGCCCGCGGAAGCGCAAGCGGCTTTTCATCTGATCCGCGCTGCCCGGCGGCCGACTCCGAAAGGTCAACGCGCGATCGCCTCGGGAGCGCGTTGGTGAATCTGCAGGTTCCGAATCTCCAAATGGCTTCGCACGGTCCGGATCGCGAACCAGCCGCGGGTGAGGGGTATCGGATCGGTGAACGTGAAGATTTTTTCGCCGTCGCGCCAGTATTCCGCCACACCCTCGCGGGCGACGAGGCGGATGCGGTAGGTGCGGTTGGGTTCGAGCAGGAAACGGCGCTCGCTCAAGTCGTGGTCGGGGAGGAGCGGCTTGGTGCCATCCCCGGCGTAGCGCCGGAAGCGCGTCGCGGTGTTGTTGTGGCCACCCATGCCGACGTAGTACGTGCGCAACGAGTCATAGTCGCTGAAGCGTCCGGAACGCGTCGCCGGGCGACCGGTCGCTGTCCCCGGATCGCTGGCCATCCAGAAGCAATTTACGTCGGACACGCGATCATGGGGACCGTCGCGGGAGATGGCAGTCACGTCATAACTGATTTCCACGGAGCCCCTGAGTTCCTGATTAAACCAGACCGTGCAACCCGCGGCGTCCTCAATGATAAGCGCGCCATCCCGGGTTGTCACCGTGCCGCCGGGCATTTGTTCAACGGTCCAGTGGCTTAAATCGCCGGTGGGTGGCGCCGACCCCCGTGCGTCGTTCTGAGCGAAGAGTGCTCCGAGCGTGGCGACCCCGCAGAAGACCAGACCTAAAAACGAGGGCATCGGAGAAAGGGAACGCATTGAGGAAGGGAAACGGATCGGGGACGGGGAAGAAAGCGTGAAACACGCGGGGTGCACGTCCTCGTTTCTGGCGAGGATCCGGGCCGTCGGCGAACTTTCTTTGGCGCGCCGACGGCGCATTCACCGGCGACCCTCGACGAGAACGCGCGTTGGTGAAATGAGCTCAGCAATCAGGCGGCGGCGGCGGTCGCGAACAGCGAAATGACGAGACTCAGGACCGCATAGGCAAGCAGGCCGACGATGGTGAGGAGAAGAATCGCGAAAACGAGCAGGCCAACCCAGATCTTGCGAAGGGAGCGCGGTCGCAGGGTGGGTTGGAAGTGTTCCTCGACCAAGCGCACGTTGCGCATGTTGGCCTGCCACGCCATATCGAAGAGATCCCCGAGCACCGGGACAGTGCCAACCGCGGCCTCGATCAGGATGTTTCCGCTCATGCGCGCCAATACGGGCGTCGGCATGCCCAAGCGGGCGGCGTGATACATCACATACAAGGAAAGGACGGCACCGGCCCAGTCGCCGAATCCGGGAATCAAGCCGAGCAGAGGGTCCAGCCCGATCCGCCATTTTCCAATCGGGATGGAGCGATCAAGAATCCACGCGACGCTGCGAATCTGCCGGAGCCGCGCAGCCGTTTCCCGGGGCAGCGACCCGGGGTCGATCCGATGGGTCTTCACTGCCACGGTAACCCGGGTTTAAGTCTGTCGCTTATACAGTGCCGCATCCAGAATCGACCAAAGGTGAATAATCCACCCGAGGAGAAAATACCATAGCACTGCCGCGAGGACGAACATGATGATCGCGCGAAAGAGCTTACCTTGGAGCAGCTGCCCCAAGCCCGGAATAAAAAAACTCGCGAGGGCGGCGATGACATTACCGGTCGATCCAGGGGAAGCACTCATGATGGAATAAGATGCAGACAGGCATCTTCGGTGATAGTTCGTGAATGGGGGCTCGCTGGAATGCAGAAATTTCCCCTCCAAACGAAAGCCGGGCGGGACGACGCTGCCGTCGTCCCGCTCACGCTTGTTCAATCGTATCGGCGCCTCTCTCTCTCGGGAGGCGCCGGACTCAACTCTAACCTCAGACGTTCTCGAGCAGCTTGTTCAGGCGGGCCACCATGGAGGTGACGTCGTCAAGCAAGCCGGCGCTGATAAGCGCATTGTCGAGCAGCTGTTCGGCCACGAGTTTGGCGCGCTCGGGGTTGCCGGTGTGCGTTTCAAACAACCGCTTGATCACGGCGTGACGCGGATTGATTTCCAAGTTCACGCGGAGCGGGCTATCGGCGCCTTCCTTGTTCATCGCTTTCATCATGCGGCGCATGTGCGGTGACATGAACTTGTCGGCATTCAGGGCCAGCACCGGCGAATCAACGAGGCGTTCACTGGCCTTCACTTCGGCGACGCGGTCTCCGAGCGTCTCCTTCAGCCACGTGGTCAACGTCGCCACGTCCGCATCGCTCAATGCCCCTTCGGCCTTCGGCAGTTCGGACAGCGTCACGTCGGCGTGATCGGCCGCGGTGAGCTTCTTGCCGTCGAATTCGCGCACGTTGTTCATCACGTACTCGTCCACCGCTTCGTAGCAGAAGAGGACTTCGAGATTGCGGGCCTTGAAGCCTTCGAGATACGGACCCGACTCAATGGCGGCACGATTCGGGCCGACGAGATAATAGATGTCCTTCTGCTCGCCTTGCAGGCGCGAAACGTAGTCGGTGAGGGAAGTGGTTTTGCCCTTCCCGGTCAGCGACGATTCGAACCGGAGCAGCTTCGTGAGTTGTTCTTTGTGCACGAAGTCGAGGGCGGCGCCTTCCTTCACGAAGTGACCGAATTCCTTGTAGAATTCATCATAGGCTTCGGGCCGATTCTTGGCCTCTTCTTCGAGAAATTTGAGAAACCGCTTGGTAATGACTTTGTTCAGCTTATCGAGCAGCGATTTGTCCTGCATGGTCTCGCGCGAAATGTTCAGCGGGAGATCTTCGCTATCGATGACGCCCTTGAGGAAACGCAGCCACTCCGGCAGGATGTCCTTGGGTTTCTGGTCGATCAGGACCTTGCGACAATAGAGGGAAACGCCGGGTTCGAGACGCGAGAGACCGAGCTTTTCGGTGTTGTCTTTGGGAACGAATAACAGCGCGTTGATCGTGAGGGGTGCATCTGCGCTGAAGTGCAAACGCAGGCGGGGCTCTTCAAACGCGTGCGCCTGGAACTTGTAGAACTCGGTGTACTGCTCCTCCGTCACCTCGCTTTTACTGCGTAACCAAATTGCTTGGACGGTGTTGAGGTGCTTGCCGTTGAGATTGATCGGGAATGACACGAACGCGCTATAGCGCTCGAGGATCTCCTTGATTTTCCACTCTTGAGAGTAGTCAGCGCAGTCGTCCTTCAGCTCGACCACGATCTTCACGCCGCGGCGCTGGCCTTCGACTTCTTCGATTTCATAGCTGCCGGAACCGTCGCTCGTCCACACGTGGCCGGGTTCATCCTTTTTCCAGGAGTGCGAGTAGACCTTGACCGACTTGGCGACCATGAAGGCCGAGTAGAAGCCGACGCCAAATTGACCAATGAGATTGGCGTTTTTCTGACTGCCTTCACCGAGGGCCTGGAGGAACGCTTTGGAACCGGAGTGAGCGATCGTGCCGAGATTCTTGACGAGCTCCTCGCGCGTCATGCCGATGCCGAAATCCTGAATCGTGAGGGTCTTCGCTTTGTCGTCGGTGCTGACGTTGATCTCGAGGGCAAGGGTGTCGTCGAAGATTTCCTTCTCGGTCAGTTGCGTGTGGCGCAGTTTCTCCAAGGCATCGGAGGCATTGGAAACCAGCTCGCGGACGAAGATTTCCTTTTCCGTGTAGAGCGAGTGGACGACGATATCGAGCAGCTGCTTGATCTCAGCTTGGAACTCGAATTTTTGCGGTGTAGCGGTGGACATGATTGGGAAGATAAGAGTTGCAGGATGAGAAGGGAGGCGGAAACGGAAAGTCGGAGAGCCCGCTAGTTTAACAGGTGTGGGAAAAAATCAAGCAGCGGAATTAACCGGGAAAATGCAGTTGAAGCCACAGATTTCACAGATGGACACAGATTACCGGGCCATTCTGCATTTCGAGCACTTCGCCTCGCGGGTTAATGGCAGTCAGGTACTCCTTGATCTGCAATTCTCTCTATCCGTGCTATCGGTGTCATCCGGGGTTAATCTGAAATGCTGAATTTAGGAGTTAGGGAATAGAATGAGTCCGAATGATTGCATCAGGAACGCTCGGCCGGTAGGCGCTCCACCCGGATGCGACGTACGCGTTCGGCGGTTACGTCCACTGCCGTCACGCGGAAGTCGCCGGTCGTGATGCTTTCCCCACGTTTGAGCGCGCCGCCGCGGTGATGCTCGGCCCAGGCGCTGACGGTCGCTCGCGGTTGCCATTCTAAATCCCAACCGGTCTCTGCCTGCAATTCTCGCATCGTGAGAAGTCCGCTTACGATGATGGCGGTCGCGGTGTGCTCGAAGACCGGGCCGTGGCCGGGGTCAAATTCGTCCTGAATATCACCGACGATTTCCTCCAGGACGTCCTCGAAACTGACAATGCCCGCAACCTTGAGGTTATCGTTCAGGACCAGTGCGAGATGGTTACGCGAGGTGCGAAACAATTCGATCATGGTGTGAATGGGTGTCTTGAGCGTAAAGGTGAGCGCCGGCCGTACGAGCGGGGCAAACGAAGCATCCGCGCCGAGCGCGTGAATCTGCCAGAGCCACTCTCGCACGAGCAAGATGCCTTTGAAATCATCGAGCGAAGTACCGCAAACCGGCATCCGACTGAACCCTCCAGTTTGCGCGAGCCGGAGGTTTTCCGCCATGGGGCGCTCGATCCATAAGGACACAATCTGCTCGCGCGGTCGCATGACCTGCTGCGCGATTACGGAGCGGAGCCGGAGCGAACGCACCATGATGCGGTTGATCAACGCATCGCCCGGATGCGAATGGCGTGCCTGCGTGAAAACGTATTCGAGCTCCTCGGAGCTGAAGGTGTGATCGCCCTCGCCGGCCGGATCCAGGCCGAAGCAGCGCAGGAAGCGGTTGGCCGCCCCGTTCAGCAGCCAAATGAACGGAAAAAACATCCGATAGAAAATAATGAGCGGCGCGGCGGCGTTGAGCGAGACGGCCTTGGGCCGCTGAATCGCGAGGGATTTTGGCGCCAGTTCGCCGAGCACGATGTGAAAAAACGTGATGATCGAAAACGCGACCGCGAACGAAATGGAGCTGATGACCTTCGGGTCGCTGATGCCGAACTCCCGGAGCAGCGGCGCGATTCGGTGTCCAATAAAAGGTTCGCCCAGCCAACCGAGCCCCAGGCTCGCCAGCGTGATTCCGAGCTGCGTGGCTGACAGCACCGCGTCGAGGTGCTCCGTCGCTTGGAGCGCGTACTTGACCCGCCAGCCGCCCGTTTTTGCCAGTGGCCGAAGCTGGCTGGCGCGGACCTTGACGATCGCAAACTCGGCCGCGACGAAAAATCCGTTGGCCGCCACCAAGGCGAGCACCACGAAGATCTCGAAGAAGACGCGGAAGGGTTCGGGCATGAAGCAGTTGGTCAACTTGCGGGCCGAATGCCTCTGGTGCAAGCCGCAGGAATTCTGCCTCCGTCAGGAGTTGGGCGCGGAGTGAAACAGGCATTCCTGCCTGTCCCGATCGACCACGACCGCGTCGCAGCTGAACGTGAGCGGGAAATACTGGCGCCACTAATCCAAGTAATGGAGCTCGTTTTTCAACGCTATCCCCGCGTCCCGGAACGGATCGCTTCATACGAAATCATTGATCGCAGCCGTTGCCCAATTCCTTCCGCGGCAGCGATCAATTCCGCGGCTTCAGTCGGTCCGAGGTGTGCCCGACAATGCCGGCTCCACAGGTCCAGCCAGGCCTCGAAGTGACGCGCCTCGAGCCCCAGCGGGAAGTGCTTCTGCGGCATCGGCCCTTCATACGCGATGGGGCCGCCCGTGACGTTAGACCAGAAGTTCGCGATCTTCTCCAAGTGGGCCGGCCAATCCTGAATGTGCGCCGTGAAGATCGGGCCGATCTCCTGGTGCTGCCGCACATCGGCATAGAAGTGCCGAAGCAGATAAATCAATTGCGGTCGGCCGCCCATCCGGACGAACAACGAATCAGGCGAGATAGAGGAAAGCGACGACTCCATACGAATCGCAACGAATCCAGCTTTGCCGGAAAGTCACTGGCGAATCCGGGTCTGACCCGCGCGCCGCGCCGTTTTCTTTCCGGTTCTTGATCTAGATCAAGTCCGCACCGCTCAGACGCCGTGAGCGTGTCGGAAATTCGTGTTTTGGTCCGTTAACGCACAAAGTGCCACCGGGCTCGAGTGGTCAGCCGAAAAAACCCAGCCACTGACCTGAAATCCGTGTCGTTCCGTAATCCGTGATTAAACTTCGGTTTGATCGCTTGGATGAAAGAGGATCTCCCACGATCCATCATCGCGTTCCGTGGGTTCCGGAGTGAATCCCCGTTCGTTGAGCATTTGATAGAGCGGCACAGGTTGCATCGGTGCGATCAATCGCAACGACTGTCCGGGCAGCAGCCGGTTCACGGCGTTGAGAATGGGAACCAACGGTGGCCGCCCAGCGGCGAAGAGGGGACGCACATCGAGTTCGAGCGGAGGAATTAGGGACATTATATACGAGTGATTAGAGGGTTGATGGGCCGAGTCCTCCGGCCGGGCGGAGGACACGGAGGTCGTCGCTTCTGACCGGAGTGGTCGTTGGGTGATTAAGTATGATCCTTTCGACTCAGCTTTTGATTGTAGCAATTTCGATCCCCATAAATTTCAACACATCTGCGACCGTGTAGGAGGTTTGTCCGGCAGGAAGGAAGCGGCTGACCTCTGCGACATCTTCGCCGGCGGTCACCACCGCGGGTTCAGTCGTGCCATTCGCGAGCTGTTGACCATGGCCGATCGCAGCGAACAAGCCGTTGCACAGGCATTTCCGGCCGGAGGTGTCCTCCGCATTGCCTCCCTTGCGTATGTAGTCCGCTTCGGGCTCGGCCGGGCACCGATAGCCCACCGTTCCATCGGGTTTTACATAGGCTTGTCGCAGGTAGCCCAAATCGCAGACGCGCGCCCGTTGTTCATAGACGGCGGGATCGGAAACCGTGCCATCGAGACTTACCACTTTGAATGGCATCCCGGTGGGCGAGGCGCGCGCATCCGTCAATAGATCGACCGTGCCCGCGGCACTGCGGGCGAGCGCCGCCTGCTTCAATTCGGTCGTGAGCCCGGACTCGTCGCAAAACGCAAAAGCGGTCCCAATCTGTACTCCGGTGGCGCCGCCTGCTATCGCTTCCCGCAACTTGTCCGGATGCGCATAGGTGCCCGCCAGCCAGAAGGGCAACCCGAGAGCACGAATCGCCGCCAGGTCGGCTACGTCCCGCGGACCATAAATCGGCTCGCCGCGGGCATTCAAGTGTACGGCACCCCGCGGAGGCGCATTGTGTCCGCCCGCCGCGTCCCCTTCGACGACAAATCCGTTCACCCGCCCACTCGCTTTGCGCGCCAGGGTCATGGCCAAGGTCGAGGACGATACAATGGCGAGAAAGTCGGGACGCCGTAGTGCCGGTTTAGCGCCCGATAAGAACGCTGCCGGATCGAACTCGATTTTGTCGTCCCGCTCCGGCCCCGCGCCTTCAACGGCGACGCGCAGGCTCACGGGTTGCCATGCTGCCAGGCCATCGAGCACGCCCGGAATCATGCGCGGTATCCCTGCACCCATCAGCACATAATCCACTCCGGCCAGCATCGCTCCGAATAAGGAAGCCACCGTCGGCAGTTGGATTTTCTCCAGGAGATTGATTCCGACCACGCCGTCGTGTCCTTCTTTGGCCAGAAACACCTCGGCGAAGTTCGACACGATCGTGAGCTCGATCAACTCCCGCGATGACTCCAAAGTATACAGTGGAGACGACCGGTAGGCCTGGCCTTCGGGCCGGCCGCCGTCCAGCCAGTAGCGTGCGCTAATCCGCGTCGCGGCATCCTGCAACGGACAGGCCGCGAGCGCCCGGCGCATGCTGCCGTCTTCATCGCCGTCATGCAACCGGCGCACCAGAATCGAATTCAGCGCCGTACCCGAAACGACCCCCAGCTGGCCGCAGCGCGAGACCGCCCGGGCCAGTCTCCAACTTGATACTCCAATGCCCATGCCTCCCTGGATAATTGAAGGGAGATCACGGGACAGAGACGTGCTTCGTTTCATAGTCGTAGATACTGGATTCAAGGTGAAGCGGTCAAGTCATCGCCCGCGGTTATATTCAGTTTTAGACGCCACCGGCCTCGCGATTATAAACTTATTGGACGAAGAAGCGGAAGGACTGTCTTTCCTTGTCTCCGTGACAGGTGTTTACCTGGGTGGAAGAGGTGCTACTTTTAGATCGAATATAAAATAATCTCCACATCACTATCGGTGAACTCGCGTGGTATTTTCCGCCAACCGGTGCTTTGATGCTCTATAGTATAGATGTGCAGTTGTCGGGTCCGTCGCCTCACTCCACGCGAAAGCGGGCGTCTGGTTCAAAGGTGATGACGTGCAGCCGTCGCGGCTGCGCTTGGATCGTGCTTTCCCACCGCAACGGCGGCGATTCCGGCCCGGTGATCAGTTCGATGCGGATCGCACGCTCGCCGACGGAAAGCGGGTGACGCCATTCATTCAGCGCGGGTCCGTCTTTTGAAATTCCCATCGCGCGGTACGACCGTTCTTCAGTCACTCCGTCGATGGTCAGGCGGACCACGACGGGAGCCCGCTGCGGCTTTGACATCGAGCGTCCCCGCATATGGATGGGCTTCGTGGCGTCTTCGGTGGCGTCCACGGTGTTCTCCGTCACATGGTCCCCGAATGCTTTGAACGAAAATACAAACTCCGGGTTGGCTGGCTCTGGGTTTGTGACGCGGAAATGGCTTGGACCGACCGCGGCCACCGCGATTACCAGTGCGAGGAGGACGCCCGCGATCACCATCGTGACCGGATGCCGCCGCGCCGGAAGGAGTGTCGATTTCACCCCTTCGGTGCGGAATGCGTTAGCCTGTCGCGTGAGATCCGCGGTTCGAGCGGGATCGTAATCCACAACTTGCCACGCCGTTGAGCCACCGGCTCGGTCGGGTCTATATACCGGGGTACGGGTGCCGGCGAGCCGCGCGGACACCCATCGATTACCATCGCGCGCGGCCGCCTCCGTCCGCGCGTCGCGTACGACCAGCACACCCCGTGCGCCGTGTTTGAGCAGGTGCTCGACAAACATCGGCCGCACCCACGATGCGGTGGGCACAAAGTGAACGTGATAGTCTGGCAGTCGCTCGCGCCAAAGTTCCGCCGCGAAGAGGGCGAGTCCATTATCAATGTCGCCCGCAATGAGTGCGACCCATGACGATCCGCCAGCGGCGACTGCAGCGGCGATTTCGTTCTCGATTCGGTTCTCCTCCCGACGGGTGTCGAACCATGGCAGCACGATGCCTTCGGAATCGCAGGAGCCGGCGCATACGCCGCAGCCGACGCATTTCGACACATCGACGAAGGCCTGCGACGGGAAGCGTTTGCCGTCGGTCCGGGCCACCATCGTGATCGCATCAAAGGGACAATCCTGCTGGCATTGCGTGCAGGCATGGCAGCGCGATTGCTCCACCACCGCCTGGTAAGCCATTGGCGCGCGCCGCCGACCGAGCAGCCATGGGATCGCCGCCGCCAAGGCCATGGTGCCAAACAGAGCCACCCATAAGCCGACATGCTTGAACCGTAGTGCGAGGGCGAGCGGCGTGAGATACCAAGCATCCACCGTGAACGCGCCAGCCTTGACCGCCATTTCCGCGGGTGCATCCAGCGGAGCCGGAATGAGCCAGGCGGTAGTTGCCACGCCGAGCGCGATCGCCGTAGTCATTTTCCAACTCGGGAACAGTTTTACCCGGCTCACGCGCAGAAGATGAAAGGCCAGACCCACCGCGATCGCGAGGGGTAGCAGCATGTGCAGAAAGAAGACGACGAAGAAGAGCAGGCTCGGCACCAGGCGGTCGGTGATATACAATCGGCCAAGCGGCTCGCCGAAGATTGGCAGACCATCAAGCAACCGCATCGAGGTGACCGCGACTTGCTGTGCGGGTTGATCCCAGACGAGCCAGTAGCCGGTCCAGCCGATGAACCAGATTAGTCCAATGAGCGCGACGCCCGAGACCCACGGCAGCCAACGGGAACCACTGAACTTCCGCGCAAAGAACATGCGCCCCGCGTGCACGAGGACGAACAGCATCGCCAGATCAGAGCTATACCGATGAATCGCGCGCACCCAGCCACCCAGCGTACGTCCTTCGATCGCGGCCAGGGAGGAATAGGCAAACTGCAGGCTGGGCGAGTACCAGATCAGTAACGCAATGCCGGATACAATCGCGACCGCGAGCGCCGCGTTGGTGGCCGCTCCGGATTGCGCGAGTGGATTGGCCTCCGGCGGCAACCAGCGCGCGATGAGTCCGTCGCCCCAGGCGAACGCGTGATCAACGCGAGTTAAAAGCCGTTCGGCCCGGGTCCCGGCGGGAGGTGCCACAGCGGTTCGAATCGGCGAGGTCTCCGGCGAGTGGGTGGACGTTGCAGCCCCGGTCTGCCCTTCGCTTTTCATGATTCGTCCGCTTCGCTGGCTAGCGCGATCAGCCCTTCCTTTAGCCACGACCGGTGGCGCGTATCCAGCGTGAAGCGATAAGCGATCTCGCCGCCGGCGTCGATTAACAGGAACAGATTGGCGTGGTCGATGACGCCGGTGCGCGGATCGCGCACCCGGGCGAAGCCGAGCTTCGTGAGCGTTTCATGCATTCCGGCGACTTCGCCGTTGAGGTATTTGAACTCCGGGTACGTAAACCCATAGGCTTCCGTGATCCGGTCCATCAGGTCCGTTGTGTCTTCCTCCGGGTTGAGCGACAGCGCGACGATCGACACGCGTTCCCGCATCGCTGGCGGCAGGGAGGCGATCAGCGCCTTGGTTTCGATCAGAATCTCCGGGCAGCTCGTCGAGCAGCGCGCATAAATTCCCGTGACCAGCACGACGCGTCCGCGCAGGTCGTCGAACGAGAAAGCCTGATTCTTTTGATCGATGAAACGAAAGTCCGTCGTCGCGAGCCGCGTGCGAATGCGTTCCCCGGGAAAGGGCAGGGGATCGTCCGCGTGCGGATCCGGACGTCCGTAAGCGTACAACGCGGTCATGACGAGCATGGCCGCCAGTCCTCCCGCGAGGGCGGACCGGCCGTGCTGCATCCATCCCGCGACGGCGCGTAGCGGCCGGAGTCCGCGGCGCCAGAGATAGGCGGCGATCGTGACCACAAATGCCGGTTCGAGCAACATGACCCACACCGCTGCCCACTCCATCGCGCCGGTGCGGGCGTCGTACCGAAAACACCACTGTTTGAACTCCCGGGAGAATCCGCCCCACGCTCCGGTGCTCTCCGGCGCAAAGACCACCGCGAGCAGAAACACTTCATACACGAACGCGGCCGCGAGCAGAAACAGCGGAAAGCCGGTGCCCGTGAAAAACCCGCGCACGCCCGTGAGCGCGGTGTTGTCCGGGTGAATGGTGGAAGTGGACATGGAACGGGTTGTGGGGGAATTGCGCTTTATATCTAGTCTGGGCGCCGCGTCACTTCACCGGCCACACTTCCGCGAGCGCCTTCCAGTTCGCGAAGTAATAAACTGCGAAGCAGGCGAGGAACACCACGGTGAGCGCCATGGTGCCTTTCATGGCCCAATGATCTTCGGCGAGTGAACCGGCTTTGGTGCCGACCATGGCCTGGGGGGTTCCCCAGTCGGCCATCGGCCGACCGGCGTTCTTTTCGCCGAAGAGGATCGTGCCGACGCACAACACCACGAAGAGCAGCAAACCAATCACCGCGATGATCGCACCGATGCCCTGAATGCCGAGGAAGAGATGGGCCGCGGGACCGAAGATGCCGGCGGGCTCGATGTCATAAGTGCGGCGCGGCACTCCCATGGAACCGGCGAAGGACATCCCGAACGAAACCAGCAGGATCCCGCCGCCAAACAGCCACGGTTGGAGCCGGGCCAGTCCGCGCCAGATGAAGTCGCGGCGGAAGATCAGCGGTATCACATAATAGGTTACAGCCATGAAGGCGAGGGT
>Ga0163144_10009890_pt1 | contig 20404 bp, 15 predicted proteins | sample OliLak19BULKMAT1_FD_123175 | JGI IMG/M metagenome (GOLD analysis project Ga0163144, IMG submission 123175) | Freshwater microbial mat bacterial communities from Lake Vanda, McMurdo Dry Valleys, Antarctica - Oligotrophic Lake LV.19.BULKMAT1 | ecosystem: Environmental > Aquatic > Freshwater >... | reverse complement strand
TATGTCGGTCGAGGCCCAGACCATCCGCGCCGAAGCGGTGCGCCGCCGCGACGTGGAGGATGCCTTCGCCGACGTGTCGGTCGACGGGCCGACGATGGACTTGCTCGGCCCGGCCATCAACTCCGGCGCCGGTCTGTTCCTCTACGGCTTTCCCGGCAACGGCAAGACGACGATCGCCAAGCGGATCACGCGCTGCTTCGGCCAGCATCTTTGGATCCCGCAAACTATCGTCGAAGACGGCCAGATCATCAAGCTCTATGACGCGGCGTTTCACGAAGCGGTCCGCTCCACCGAGTCGAACATCCTGAAGTCGGCTGGCCACGACGCCCGCTGGATCAAGATCCGTCGACCCACGGTGGTCGTCGGCGGCGAACTGACGATGGATAGTCTCGAGATACGCCACGACCCCTCGACGAACGTCAGCGAAGCGTCGCTCCAGATGAAGAGCAACGGCGGCTGCTTGTTGCTCGACGACTTCGGGCGCCAACGGGTTGAACCGGCGGCGCTGCTTAACCGCTGGATCGTGCCGCTGGAGAATCGTTACGATTACCTGACGTTAGCGACCGGCAAGAAAATTCAAGTGCCGTTCGATCAGTTGATCATCTTCTCGACGAATCTCGAGCCGACGGACCTCGCCGACGAGGCGTTCTTGCGGCGGATTCCTTACAAGATTGAGATCGTCGATCCGTCGATTGAGGAGTTCCGAAAACTCTTTCAGTCGGCCTGCCTGGCGATGGGGTGCCCCTATCAGCCGCAAGCGGTCGACTACCTCGTGCAGACTCACTATCGACCGCAAGGCCGGCCGCTACGTCGCTGTCACGCCCGCGACCTATTGGCGGCCGCTTCGAACTACAGCGTCTTCAACGACGTGCCGCTGCAGCTGACGCCGCAGTTGCTCGATCGCGTCGTCAAGAGTTACTTCACCGCCCTGAACGGCTAACCGCAGATTGCAGGACGCTCGCGTGTCGGAACCCGAACGCCCACCGCCGACTATCCCAGGCTACACGCTGACGACGCGCCTCGGCGCGGGTGGCTACGGCGAAGTCTGGCTGGCGAACGCGCCGGGCGGGCTTACCAAAGCGGTAAAAATCATTTATGGGGCGTTCGACGACCGCCGCGCGGAGCTTGAGCTCCGTTCGCTCCACCGGATCAAGTCGGTGCGGCATCCGTTCTTGCTGTCGCTGGAGCGGATCGAAGTCGTCGACAATCGGCTGGCGATCGTCACCGAGCTCGCTGATTCAAGCCTGAAGGACCGTTACGACGAATGCCGACGCGCCGGGTTGCCGGGTGTGCCGCGAGCGGAGTTGCTCGGCTTCCTGCACGACGCAGCCGATGCGCTCGATTTCCTCAGCGAACGTCACTCGCTGCAGCATCTCGACGTGAAGCCGGAGAATCTGCTGATCGTCGGCGGGCATATCAAGGTCGCCGATTTTGGGCTCGTAAAAGAAGTCGGCCATACGCAGGCGTCTTTGGTGGGCGGACTGACGCCGCTCTACTCCTCGCCGGAAATCTTTCAAGGAACGCCGGGAGCGCGCAGCGATCAGTACAGCTTAGCGGTCGTCTATCAAGAAATGCTGACAGGGACGCCGCCGTTCATGGGACTCACCGCGGCCGAACTGACGATGCAGCATTTGCAAGGCGACCCGGATCTGGGGTCGCTGCCGATGCAAGATCGCTTCGTGATCGCTCGCGCATTATCGAAGAATCCGACGCAACGCTTCGCCAGCTGCACCGAGATGGTTGACGCCCTGTTCGCGGCGACCGTCGCGGACGATCCGGCCCCCGCCGCGAACGCCGCAGAGCCCCAACGGTCGTTCGATGATTGCGTTTCCGCGTTCCCAGATCGTCGCGCCGAACCCCGTCCGGGACCGGTCGCCGAGTTCCTGGACGAACGCGACCACGCCGACGGAGGCCGAGGAACGGTTGTACTTTGGAGTGCCGCGGAGAACGACGGACCGCCGACGCGCGAAACGATTGAACTTCCAAACGTGGCGGCCGAGTTCCGCGCGCCGCCGACGGCAGTGATTGGCGTCGGCGGACTCGCCGGCCGGGTGATGCGGCAGCTACGCTCGCGACTGGCCCGCGAAGTGGGAGACGATCATCGCGAGGCCGTCGCGATGCTGCTGCTCGACAGCGACTCCCGCGGGATCTCCGCGGCGGTGCAGGGAAACGATCGCACGGCGCTTCGCCCCGACGAAACGATGACGTTGCCGCTCCGGCGACCGCAAGAATATCGTGAAGGCTCGGCGCTGCTGATGCGCTGGTTGAGCCGCCGCTGGCTCTACAACATCCCGAAGTCGTTACGCACTGAGGGCCTGCGTCCCCTGGGACGGTTGGCGTTCGTCGATCATTCGCGGCAAATTGGCGAACGCATTCGATTGACGCTCGATCGCGCACGATGCGGCGGCGCTGAAACGAGCGAGGCGCCGACGCCCGCTGCCGGCGTCTCGACAAATCGGCTTCGCGTCTACGTCGTCGCCGGCGTCTCCGGCGGCACTGGCAGCGGGATGTCGCTCGACGTCGGCTACGCCGTGCGTACGATGGCGGCAAAACAAGGTCTCGACGACGTCGAAGTGATCGGCCTCTTCCTGCATGCGACTGGCCGCGACGCCCAGCAGAACGATCTAGCCCGGGTGAACTCGTTCGCCTGGTTGCGCGAATACAATCACTACCACCGGGCAAACGGCGTCTATCCTGGCGACGAAGGGTGCGGTCTTCCCGCGTTCGCCCCAGGAAAGAAAGCGTTCGACGCCGCTTACTTCCTCGACTTGGGCGTCGCCGTCGACGACGACGCACTCAACGCCGCCGCTAGCGAGGTTGCGGAGTATCTTTACCTCGACGCGGCGACGCCGGCGCAACAGTTTTTCTCAACTTGCCGCGCGGGAGAGTCCAACGGCAACTACGCCCCGCTGCGCAGCTTCACGTTGTCGACGGCCTCAGCGGCCGACGATCGAGCGATTCACGCCGCGGCGATCTCGATCAGCCGCGCCGTGCTGATGGAATACCTGGGATGCGGTCCGACTCGGACCGATGCGTTGCCGGCGGCTGAAGCGATCGACCTCGCGGCGCTCGCCGGGCGAACGCGCGCAGCGATTGAAACTCTCTTGGCTTCAAAAGCCACGTCTGCGGCAGCCGCGCAATTTCAGTTGAGCGCCTTCATCCGCGCCGTCGACGACGACTTCGCAGCGCCCGACGAGCGGCCTGGCACTTTTGTCGCGGGTTGTTCGCTGGAGGAGATCACCGGCGGCATCGCTGCTGAGATGGCCGACAGTCTTACGGCAAACATCCTGCATCAGGTCAACGAACGCGGCGCGCGGCTTGCCGGCGCGATGGGATTGCTCGAAAGCTCGCGCCAACGCTTGCAGCAACTCGAATCCGAATCAACGAAGCTCGCCGGCGGCATTGCACAGCAAGCAGCTGCGGCCATCGCCCAACTCGATCGTTGGCAACGCGAACGGTCGACGACCGAAGCAGCGGTTGCTCGTGAGCGCGAATTCGGCGCAGCGTACCGCCGGCTCCGCGTCGATCAACACGCCATGCTGGCGGCGTCGACGATCGCTCGGCGGCTAACCTCGGACCTGCGCACCATTGGCGATCGGCTGGGCGAGTTCGGGCGGCAGGTGAAAGGCTTCATTCAACAGTTTCCGCAAACGGCCGCGCTCCAGGGGGACGATCCATTCGCCGTGGCCGTCGCGGCGGCGCTGCCGCAGCTTGTCGCAGACGTTGACGCTCAGCTGGAGGAGCATTTCACCACGCCGATGGGCGGACTGTTGGCTGTGGCGATGGGGAGCCCGCGCGTCCGCGAGCAACTTGGCGCGGATCTGTTGCGATTGGGAACGCGGCGGGCCGAGGAGTTGGCGACGAGCCCGGCCTTGATCGCGGCAGTGACCTTACCGACGGCGGCCGCTGGCGTAACCCAGTCGATCGACGGCGTCGCATTGCCAGCGGTTCCTTGCCTGGGCGGCAAGTATGCGGTCCTGGAAACAAAACCCGGCTCGTCTGCCGGATCCGCCGCGTGGGACACAACGACGCCGAGCGTGATGACGCTCTCGGGCGTCGGCTCGCAGGCGGTCCGCTGCTGCGAAGCATGGGATCTGTCCTTGCCGCGCATCGCGCTCAACCTCATCGACAATCGTCGCGACTGCATTGAATTCGCCGAACGCGTCAGCAGTCGTTGCGACGTCGACTGGACGCTGCTGGGCCAAGCAACCGCGCCGCCGTCCATTGCCGCGGCGGCGTTCCCCGTAGAAGCATCTCCCATGACGATGACGCAGGTCCTGTAGCTCGATTTCCACATGTCTCTCTCGACCCTTTCATCGACGAACGACGCGACCTGGCTCCTCACGGGGCAACTGGGCGCCGACCAGACTGCGCGGAGCGTCAGCGTCGCCAGTTCGCCGTTCATCATTGGACGCGGCACGAGCGCGTCGTTGACGATCGCCAGCCCCACCGTATCGACCAGTCATGCCGAACTGCGGCTTCAGAATGGCGAACTCCGGGTGCGCGACCTCGGCAGCACCAACGGCACCTTCGTGAACGGCGCTCGCGTAGCGACCGACGCGGCAGTCCGCGCCGGCGACCTGCTGCAGATTGCCGAGATCGTCTTCCGCGTCGGCGTGCAACGGGGCTACGTCGACAGCAGGACAATCGCCGGCGGCTCGACCGATCAGGCGCTGGCCCTCATTCAGTTCGACAAACTGATCGCCGAGCGCGCGGTCCTCCCTCACTATCAGCCGATCGTCGAGATGTCGACGCAACGAACGGTCGGCTTTGAGGTGCTGGGGCGGAGTCTGCTCTTCGGCTTGGGAACTCCCCACGCGATGTTCTCGGCGGCGGCGCTGCTCGTTCTTGAAGGCGAGTTGAGTCGCATGCTGCGCGATGAGGGAGTGCGGCTAGCCGAGGCGTTGCCCGCCAATCCGCTGGTATTTCTCAACACGCACCCGGCGGAGTTGCAGGACCCAGCGTCGTTGGAGAAGTCGCTCCGTGAGTTGCGACTGGCGTTCCCCCACGCCGCGCTGGTTCTCGAAATCCACGAAGCCGCCGCCACGAGCGTGCCGCAAATGCGGGCCTTACGCTCGGTGCTCAACGAATTCGGGATGCAACTGGCGTACGACGACTTTGGCGCCGGGCAGGCGCGGCTGGCGGAACTCGGCGACGCCCCTCCCGATTACTTAAAATTCGACATCCAACTCATCCGGGGCATCGACAGCGCGAGCGCCGAGCGGCAACGGATGCTCGCCAGCTTGGTCCGCATCTCGGCCGACCTGGGGATCGTCAGTTTGGCGGAGGGGATCGAAACCGCCGCCGAGCACACGACCTGCCGCCGACTCGGATTCGTCTACGGCCAGGGATTTCGCTACGGTTCGCCCGCCACGGCGGGGACGTTCGCCACGGAAGCGAGTCGCATCACGCCATTGGCGACTATAGGCCCAAGGCTCGGGGACATGTATTCTTAAGGGATCGCTACCCACCCCGCCAGGCGGTCTGCTGAGAGGATCCTCGATGAAGCCCCGTTCGTTGTCTGTCGTCGTCTTACTGCTTCTGATTGTGGGCCAAGCATCGGCCCAGTCGGCGATTGATCCTGCCGAAGGCCGCCCCGTCGTGAAGTGGGAAGAGGCCCGTGCGGTCATTGGCCAGACCTCCTTCGTCTGCGGCAAAGTGATCGGCGTGCCGACGGTGGGGAAGATCACGTTCATCAACTTCGACGCCCAGCGGCCTGTCCGCTTCGCCGGGGTGATCTTCGACGACAAGCTGACAAACTTTCCCAAGCCGCCGTCCGAAATGTACAACGGCAAGATCGTGAAAATCAGCGGCACGGTATCGCTCTTCAAAGACCAGCCGCAGATCGTCGTGACGAGCCCCGCGCAGGTTGAGGTGCTCGACGCGATGCCGACGTTGGTTCCGCCCAAGAAGGCGACCGGCGCTATGGCGAAGCCGGGCGAGGTCGTCGTCGCGGCGTACAACATCCTCAATCTCTTCGACGAGCACGACGATCCCTACAAGGAAGACGAAGGAACCCCCGCCAAGCCGCGCGCCGAAATGGAGCGTCTGGCGGAGAGCATTCGCGCCTTAAATGCCGACGTGATCGCCGTTGAAGAAGTCGAGAATCGCTTCTACCTCGAGCGATTCGTCAACGTCTTTCTTCCGGAAATGGGGTATCGCGACGTCGTGTTGTTCGAGGGGAACGACGGGCGCGGCATCGACGTCGGGCTGATCTCGCGCATCCCCGTCGGCGAGGTTCGCTCGCACCGCCATCTGCGGTTCCCGGGCCACAGCGGCGGCGAAGCGCGGTTCAATCGCGACGTGCTGGCGGTGACGCTCGAACCGAAAGATGCCGAGCCGTTCGACGTTTGGGTGGTTCATCTCAAGAGTAACGCCGGCGGGCGCGAAGAGGCAGAACCAGTTCGCTTGGCTGAGTCCCGCGAACTGCGTCGCTTACTCGACGAAGAGCTGTCGGAGAATCCGGAAGCTCGCTTTATCGTCACCGGCGACTTCAACGACACGCCTGAAAGCGAGACGATCAAGACAATCGTCGGCGCCGGGACGAACGCCCTCTGGTCGGCCGGCAGCGATTTGAACGATCCCGCCGCAGTCTCGTTCAACAAGGGAGAGTTCCGCTCGGTGATCGACTTCATCCTCTGCTCCCCGGCGATGCAGAAGGAGTATGTGAAAGGCTCGTTTCAGATTCCGCAGGGAGCGGTCGAAACCACGGGCTCGGATCATAATCCGATCAAGGCGACGTTCAAGCTGAACTGAGCTTTGGCCGCCTTGAGCGCACGCCGGCGCGGGGCGTTTGCGTGCCGCCGGGGCCGTCGAAGTAGGCGACGGGCGGCCGTTGTGAGTCCGCTCAAGTGCCGGGAAATGCGAACGGATCTCCGCAGTCGAGGGAAATGCATCGCGGCTTGCAGCGGCGGCGGAGCGAGGGGGAGCGGCGGAATGGCTCATCGGCGTGATCATCCTGCAGAGAGGGAGTCGGAGCGGCGCTAGTTTACTGCTCCGGTTTGGCTTACGCTATCGGCAGTCACTTCTCTCAACGCCATTTGGAGCCGGAACGATGCCGCACGACGAGTCGAATCTCTCACTCTCCTCCCTTTCTCGCCGTCAGTTCGCCGCCATCGGCGCCGCCACGCTCGCCGCAGCGCATTCGCTCCACGGCGCAGCGCAGGCGGCGGAAGCCGCCGCCGGCTCGCCGCTGAAACCAGGCATCACGCTCCTCTTCCAGGGGGACTCGATCACCGACGCCGGCCGCAGTCGCGAGGCGGCGGCCGAAGCGAACTCGCAACCCGCCCTCGGCAACGGCTATGCCTGGCTCGTGGCGTCGCAACTACTGATCGATCGCCCAGGCGACGGCATCAAAATATTCAACCGCGGCATCAGCGGCAACAAGGTTCCCGATTTGGCGGGTCGCTGGCAAGCGGAGTGCGTCGATCTCAAGCCAGAAGTGCTGAGCATCCTCATCGGCGTCAACGACATCTGGCGGACATTCGACAGCGGCGCGAAAGGGACTGCCGAGGAGTACGAGGAAGGCTACCACGCCCTCATCAAGCAGACGAAAGAAGCCCTTCCCAGCGCCACGCTCGTCATCTGCGAGCCGTTCGTCCTGCGCTGCGGCGCGGTGAAGGACGATTGGTTTCCGAAGTTCGACGGTTACCGCGCCGCAGCGAAGCGAGTCGCCGAGCAGGCGGGGGCGATCTTCGTGCCGTTCCAGACGATGTTCGACGAAGCGTCGAAGATCGCGCCGCCGGATCGTTGGGCGGGCGACGGCGTTCATCCCTCCGCAGATGGCGCGGCCCTCATGGCGCACACCTGGCGGCGCGTCATCGACGGCGGCGGAGTCTAATTCTTTCTAACAGCAATGCAATGCTAAGCGAGCCGGGCCGTCTCGGCCCCGGCGCGTTTGCAATTCAATCTTCAATTAAAGAAAAGAGAAGCACCGGGGGCGAGACGCCCCGGCTCGCTGTCGTTCCTGCGCGTCTCACCCAAACAACAACGGCGCTTCGCTCTCCCCTTCGCGTTGCTCCCACTGCCGCCGCACTTCGCCGAGACCGTAGACGCAAAGTTCAAAGTTGTCGCTCAGCCGCTGCAGCACCGCGTCGGTCGCCGGCTCTTCAGCGGCCGGCGGCAGCGTGCTGGCGATGTAATAATTCTTCTTCCCTTGATCGCAGTAGTCGATCAGGCTGTCCGCCCTCCCCTGCCGCATCCGCTTGGCAATCTCGGGATAGACGCCGAGCCAGAAGAGAGTGAAGTCGCCAATGTGCCGGTGCATTCGCCGGCGGGCTGAGCCTTGCCGCGCCTGCGCCTCGGCCAGCATGTCGGCCACCTGCAAGAGCCGGTCGCCGCGCGGCGTGCGGAGCCCGTAGATCGCGTCGTTGTGAACGAACCGCACGAGCAGTTCGGCGACGTAATCGACCAGCGGCGGGTCGGCGACCCCCATGCGAATCGCGAACGCATGCTCCGTGACGCCGGCGAAAAACCGGCGCAGCAGTTCATTTCGATCAGGCAGATCGGCGGTCATCGGCAGACGCTCCAATGGGGTGCAGCGGTGCGAGTCAGTACCGCGACCCAGGCGCCATCATCCGCTGGCAGCCTCCGGTGGTGAGCGTCGAACAGAAGCGTACGACCCAACCACCGGATGGCGGGTCGCTATATAGGGCGGGATCGAACCGCTCGCCATCCAACGCGAGCGGTCCAACCTGTTCAATTATAATTTCGATCGAGCGCGCAGGTCAAATCCAGTCTGCGCGCTTCTGCCGCCAATTCTGGGTATCGGTCCGGTTGGCGGGCATTGAGAAGTAAAAAGCTAACCACCAAGGCACAAAGACACGAAGGAAGCACGAAGAAAGGCAGAAGAAGAGAGCCGAACTCGCCGTCTCCACTCCCTTTCCAAGACGCAATTCCTCCTTGGTGCTTTTCTTAGTGCCTTCGTGTCTTGGTGGTTAGTCTTTCAGGGAAGGGACTTAATCAGCGTCTCGACATAGTCGCCGACTTCCTTCAGCACTTCCTCCCGCGGCCGTTCCGCCGCGGTCGCAATCCGCCGGACGATCGCCGAGCCGACGATCAGCCCGTCGGCCGCTGGGGCGAGCAGTTTCACATGTTCCGGCTGGCTCACGCCAAAGCCGATGCAGATCGGCAGCTTCGTCTGCTGCCGCAGCCACGCCACGTTCTCCGCCAGTTCCGGCGGCAGTTGCGTCCGCTCGCCGGTGATGCCCGCGACCGAGACGTAATAAACGAACCCCGTCGACGTTTCACAAATCCGCAAGGCCCGCTCGCGGGGAGTCAGCGGCGTGACGAGTTGGATCAGGCTGAGTTCGAGAGCCGAACAGAGCTTAAGCAACTGCGGCGATTCCTCCACCGGCAGGTCGGGGACGATCAACCCTGCCACTCCGGCCGCCCGGGCGTCGTCGCAATACTTTTCGACGCCATGCCGGTAGACGATCGCGTAGCTAACCATCGTCACCGCCGGCGCCGCCAGCTTCGGCGTCGTTTCGCCGAGCATCGTCAGGATGTCGCGCAGCTTGATCTTCTTCTCGAGCGCCCGCGTATACGACGCCTGAATCACCGGCCCGTCGGCGATCGGATCGCTGTACGGAATGCCGACCTCGCACATGTGGGCGCCCCGTTTCACCAACTCCTGCAGCACGAGGGAGGTAAACGCCACGTCGGGATCGCCGGCGGTGATAAACGGCATCAACGCCTTACGGTTTTCGGAACGGAGCTTAGCGAAAAGTTGGTCAATCGAGTTCATGAAAAAAGTCTAAGGTTTCGAGAGTCGAAGAATACTATCGCTTAGGAATCACGATGAAGCCCGCTTGCGAAAAGTGACTGTCAAAAGTGAATGCTTCATTGATTCCCAATCGCATCATGAGCGAAAAAGAAATGCAATCCGTGAAGCTGACTTGAAGACCCGCCAAGCGCTCGAACCAAGTGACAGCGTCAATCTCACTTTGTTCGTCGGCGCGAAGGATCATGATGTGCGTCGACGCATAAAGGCTGCGGGCCCGGTCTGCAGCAAAGCGATAACCGGCTCGCCGACCCAGCAAGGTCAGTGTTTCCACGATGACGTGGCAACTCGTGACGAGCTTCGTTTGGCTTTCCAGAAGTTCGGTCCACGACTGCCGGCCGGCGACATGATGTTGATCACGTGTGAGATACCTTGCCAAGAACGCGCTGGAATCAATAAAGATCATTCCGACTCACCATAAAGATAGTCATCGTGCCGTTCTGACAGATCGTGAGGAGCGTCGCCGTGGTAAACGGCAATATCCGCAAAGAACGGGTCGCTCGCCCGGTCGCTCTGGCTCAGCTTAAGCACGAGTGATTGGCGTACGAACTCGTCAAGCGACAAACCTTGTGCAGTGGCCGCACTTTCTACTTGCACTCTTAAAGCTGTCGCGATCGGAACATTGAGGTTATCCATGGTTAACTCCAGCATTGAAATGAGACGTGGGCAGGGTACTTCAATTATACCCTACCCAAACTTCACGCCTTTAATCCGCGCAATCTCGCTCGCATCCTTATCCCCCCGCCCGCTCAAGCAAACGACGATCACGTCCTCCTTCGACCGCCCCTTCGCCAGCTCCATCCCCTTGGCGATCGCATGCGAGCTTTCCAGCGCCGGCATAATCCCCTCGGTCGAAGCCAGCGCGTCAAACGCCCGCATCGCTTCGTCGTCGCGGCAGCTGGTGTAGCGGACGCGGCCAGAGTCTTTCCAGTAGCTATGCTCGGGGCCGACGCCGGGGTAATCGAGCCCCGCCGACATTGAGTGGACGTCGCTAGTCTGGCCATCCTCGTCCTGCATCACGTAGCTAAAGCTCCCGTGCAACACGCCGGGGCTGCCGTAGGTCAGCGGCGCCGCGTGTTCGCCCGGTTCGTTGCTGCGGCCGCCCGCTTCAACGCCGACGAGTTCCACGTCTTTGTGTTCGATGAACGGATAGAACATCCCCGCCGCGTTGCTGCCGCCGCCGACGCAGGCAACCGCCATGTTCGGCAGGCGACCGATCCGCTCGATCGACTGCTCGATCGTCTCGCGGCCGATGACCGATTGAAAGTCGCGCACAATCTGCGGGAAGGGATGGGGCCCCACCACCGAACCGAGAATGTAATGCGTGTCGCCGACGCTCGACATCCAGTCGCGCATCGCCTCGTTCACCGCATCGCGTAGCGTCCGGCTACCGCTGGTGACAGGCCGCACCTCGGCGCCGAGCAACTTCATCGAGAAGACGTTCGGTGCCTGCCGGCGGATATCTTCCTCGCCCATGTAGACGACGCACGGCAGGCCGAAGTGGGCGCACGCCGTCGCGGTCGCGACCCCATGTTGCCCGGCGCCCGTCTCAGCGATGACGCGGGTCTTCCCCATCCGCAGGGTGAGCAGCGTCTGACCGATCGTGTTGTTGATCTTGTGGGCGCCCGTATGGTTCAGGTCTTCGCGCTTGAGCCAAATCTGGGCCCCGCCGATCTGCTCGCTCAGCCGCTTCGCGTGGTAGAAGGGCGATGGCCGCCCCACGAAGTGCTTGAGCAGATCTTCGAGTTCCGCCTTAAACGCCGGGTCGGCGCACGCCTTGGCGTACTCCGCTTCGAGCTGGTCGAGGGCGTAGACCAAGGTTTCGGGGACATACCGACCGCCGAAGCTGCCGAACCGCCCCTGTTTGTCGGGGACGGCCGCCGCGGCGTCGCGCTTTCCAGCGCTGCTTGCTATATTGGTGCTCACCGTTCAGATTCCTCCAACCCCCGATTGTCGATGGCGGCCGGCGATCTAGCAAGGCGGGGGTAGCCGCGGGTCAACGACCCGCCGGAGCGACCCCCGAAAGCCAACCGCCAAGGAAGCCAAGGAAGAAATGCAAATGCGTTAACCACGAAACACACGAAACACACGAAAGAAAGAAGCAGGAAAGCAAGGAGAAGCTTGGTAACTCTCCGACTCCCTTTCGTTCATTTCGTCTGTTTCGTGGTTAAAAACTCCCCGTCTTTCCTTGGCCGTTCAAATGAAACTTTTTGATAGTTCTCCGGGGATCGACGGATCCGCACGAAACCTACTTTTCACAGGGCTAGAGGCGCCACGACGATGGTCAGGCAGGATGAATTGAGCGCAGCGGCGGCGTTTTGGCCTCTCCGGGGAAGCTGGACTCTCGCCGTGATGTTGTTGCTTTTCGTCCATTCTTTCCATGCGGATGCTCAAACCCCGCCGCCGGTCGACGCCGACATCCTCCTCCGCGGGGGACAAATCCTCGACGGCACAGGTTCGCCGGCTATTGTCGCCGACATCGCCATCATCGGCGATCGGATTGTCGCGGTCGGGCAACTCACGCCCGGCCAGATCGGCGAGACGATCGACTGCACCGGCCTGATCGTCGCTCCCGGCTTCATCGACCTCCACAATCACAGCGACGAGTCGATCGTCGCCGACGAGACCCGCACGGCCGAGAATTACCTCCGCCAGGGCTGCACGACGCTCGTCACCGGCAACTGCGGCGGCGGAGCGGTAGACGTAGCGAAGTATCTCGCCGACATCGATGCCCACGGCGCCGGCACGAACATCGCCCACCTCATTCCGCACGGCTCGACGCGGGCGCTCGTGCTGGAACGGCGGCAAGTCGACCCAACGCCCGAAGAACTCGTTAAGATGCAAGAATTGGTCGACCGCGGCATGCGGGAAGGCGCCTGGGGGATGGCGACGGGCCTCATCTATATCCCCGGCGCCTACTCGAAGATCGACGAACTCGCCGCCATGACCGAAGTCGTCGGCCGCCACGGCGGCATCTACGCCAGCCACATCCGCAGCGAAGACAGCGCCCTGCTCGACGCGGTGAGCGAAGCGATCGAGATCGGCCGCCGCTCAAACACGCCGGTCCACATCTCGCACTTCAAGGCCTCGGGCAAACCCTATTGGGGAATGGTTCGCGCCTCCGCGAAACTCGTCGAAGACGCGCAGGCCGCCGGCCAGCAGGTGACCGCCGATCAGTATCCCTACACCGCCAGCAGCACCTCGCTCGAAGCGATGCTGCTGCCCGACTGGGCCCGCGAAGGTGGTCGCGAGGCGACCATGGCGCGCCTGGCCGATCCAGTGGAGCTCGAAAAGATCCGCCCTGCCCTACAAACGGCGCTCGACGAACGCCCACACGTCCGCATCGTCTCCTACAAGCCAAAGTCCGAGTACACCGGCAAAGCGATCCACGAAATCGCCGCCGCCGAGAATCGCCCCCAAATCGAAGTGGCGATCGAACTCCTCCGCGACGGCAGCCCCGCCGCCATCAACTTCGGCATGACGGAAGAAGACATCCGCTTCGTGATGCAGCGCCCGTGGGTCGCCACGGCATCTGACGGCTCGGTGAAGGCTCCGAGCGGCGACATGGTCCACCCGCGGAGCTTCGGCACCTTCCCCCGCAAGATTGGCCTCTACGCCGTACGCGAGAAAGTCCTGCCGCTGGAGCAAGCCGTGAGAAGCGCCAGTGGCCTGCCTGCCGATATTCTCGGCCTCAACGATCGCGGCTACCTGAAGCCAGGCCAGTTCGCCGACGTGGTGGCGTTCAACCCGCAGGAGATCATCGACGGCGCGACGTTTGATCAGCCCTTTCAGCCGCCGCAAGGCATTCCGTTGGTGATCGTGAACGGCGTCGCGGCCGTCAAAAATGGCGAGCCGACGAAGTCGCTCTCAGGACGCGCCCTTCGACATGTGTCGCAGGCCACGCCGTGAGAAACGACCTGTCGGCTCAACTTCAATAGGCTTTTAGAATCGTTTCGTTATCATCGCTTCGCGATCGTCGCTAAACAATGGGACCCCGCCGTCCCGAAATCAAGCCGATCAGGAACAGCACGATAAAGATGACAAAGAGAACCTTGGCGATCCAAGCCGCGGTGCCGACAACCGCACCGGAGACTCCGAGGGCCCCAGCGATGATGGCGACGATCAGAAAGATGACTGCCCAGCGTAACATGGCGTCCTCCGAGGGATTTCGTACTAGTGCTTTGTCACAAGCTAGTTTTGGGATGCGAGCCGACCGAACCGATCCTCGGATAATGAGTTCGGTCGACTCGCATCCCAAAATAATGCGTTGTCAAAGCACTAGGGTTCGCCGCGGCAGCGTCGGGTGTGAGCCTGAGTTGTTGCGCTCAGTGGGCCGTTGGAATAGCCAGTACGCAAGTGGCGTGCCGGAGCTAGCGACGCCCGCAAAACCCGAATAACCAGTCCCGGCCCGCGGTTTGCGTTGAGCGTCTGGCGTTCGCCGGCGCGCTCATCGTCGTCTGGGGAGCGATTGCACTGGGAGCCAAGCGGGCTGGATGATCCCGGTTCACCTTGATCGCCGCGGAGGGAGCATAATGCAGGAAATCTTCGGAAGTCCAGATAATCGAAAAAACGCCGATTCGAGCCTCGAACGACTTGCCCGGCACACGATGTGCATGCGTATGGATCGGCGTGGGCGTTGTGCGAGCTAAGAACTGCTCCTCTGCATCCGCTGAACGCAGCTTTGAATTGGGGCATCGATATGGCGCGACACGTGGGCGATGCAGTCAGGATAGCGCTGGCCGACGACGAGTTAGATCTCCGCACGTCGATGGCGCGACTGCTGAAACTGCTGGGGCACGAAGTCGTTTACTCCGCTTCGAATGGCGCAGAACTGTTGGAAGCTTGCAGCGTTCATGACATCGATCTCGTGATCTTGGACCTCGACATGCCAATCATGGACGGACTGACCGCCGCTGAAGAACTCGCCGAGCGCGGCATCCCGGCCGTCCTCGTCTCAGGCCACCCCGACGTCCAAGAGATTGTGCTGGAACACGAGCCAGTCGTCACGCGCGTGATGAAGCCGGCGACGATCGACAAACTTCGCGACGCGATTCGCGTGGCGCTGAAACGGGCTTAAGACTGGACGGGATCACAGGATTTATTGGATCGACAGGATCAAATCCATGATTTCGCGATCACTATCGCCGTCCACCGTTTATTGAACCCTGCGCAGTGAAAGGACCCTACTGTCTGGCTGAAAGCTGACGGCTGATAGCTGACAGCCCGATGCACGCGAGATCGAAACCGGAAGGAAATCAAAATCAACTGGACCTTCAAGCGAAAAGACGCCAAACGTGTCTTTCCCGAACTCTACAGGAAATGACTTCAGGGAAGGCGTACTAGGATGCCGGCATCTGCTGAGCGACCATCGGCGAGGCATCGAAATCCAAACCTACTGCGCCATCATCGCCTGCATGCTGATCAGCCTCGCGACCGGCCGCAAGCCGACCCTGCGAACCCAGGAGATGATTTGCTACTACCTCATCGGCTTGGCCGACGAAGACGAACTGCTCGCCCACCTGGCGAAACTGAAAAAACACGACGCCTAACTGCTCGGTTGCTATCCCCGGGACGACGCGAGGCCCTTCACGCTGCGCGCCAACGTCCCGGAAACCCGCCAGGCGCCCTCCCTCACGCCGCGGAACCACGAAAATCGGCCCAATCTCACGCGATCACAATCAGCATCACACTGCCGTGCCGAACAGGATTGGGTCGGGAGTATTTTGCCACTGGGAAGCTTGCTTGGCGTGGAACGCCGCTAGTGGCAAAAAGGTTCCCGACCCCTGCGGGGCGTGCTGTCGCGTGTCGCCTTGTGTCGCCTGATGCGTTTGTGTCGCCTGATGCGTTTTTGGCGACACGAGTCCAAAGTGGTTGACCGGGTTGGAGTTGCGGCGATGGGCTGAGCGACACCGGGGGCGACAGGTTCAATCTCCGGTGCTTGTGGGAAGGGTCTCCGACCCCGAGGCAGTGCGAAGGGGCTGCGGCGGTTGGGAATGGATCGCGGGATCGGCGTCGGAGACGCCTCTCACCACCGGACGCGATCGTCGCTGAGCTTCGGTCAACAGCCCAGGTCACGGAGCGCGGGCTGGCGACGAACGTCGTCACGAGCGCCGCGGGTGCGGGCAGGGAATGAGCCTCTCCCGGCGGATGACGCGTCGGCGCAGCGGTGGCGCAGAACATGGACATACGCCCACTATAGCGGGCGTATGTCCATGTTCTAGATGGGAGTTGATGGAATGATCGCGGGGCGCTAGTCGCCGCGGCGAGTATGCAGCGGGTACGCGTTCTCCATCAACTACGGGCGGCTGGACTCTCTGTTCTTCAGGCTGCTTGCGAGCCAATCAGTAGTCATGCCATGGCGGCACTTCAGCACTGGCGACACGCCAGTGGCACACGGCTTGTATAACAAGTACGACATTTGCAACAATTCGTCATCTCTCTTGAGGGATGCCTATACCAAATCTCTTCGTGCTCGATGCTTCACGCCGCTCACGCGCATCGTATACGAGGGCATCGCACCTTGTTGTGCATGGACTACCTGAATGGAACGGGGTTCCGATACGATGGCAGCCAGGTCGCAAGCTATTTCGTTTCTGCGATTCCAGCTAGAGCAACTCAGCTCGCAAAACGCGCAGCATGAGTTTGAGCACCTTTGCCGTCACTATACAAGGCATCGCATTTGTTCGAACATCCTGCCGGCTACAGGGCCGGTTCAAAGCGGAGGCGACCAAGGGCGTGATTTCGAAACTTTTCGGACGTATTTGGCTTCGACGTCATTGTCGTCTTCGTCGTTCATTGGACGTATCGCGGAGGGGCCACTGGCATTTGGCTGCACGCTTCAAAAAGAAGGCATAGGAAGCAAGGTCAAGGACGATGTAACGACGATGCTCGCCTCCGGCACGAGGATTATCGGGGTGCATTATTTCTGCACAGCGGACATTCCGGTCGCCAAGCGTCACGAGCTTGAGAAATGGGCGCGGGATGAGAAGGAAATAGAGCTCAATATTCATGATGGCCAAGCTCTTGCGGAAAATCTTGCTGCCCCTGATACGTTTTGGATTGCTGTGGAATTCCTCCATGTTCCTAGCGATATCCTTCCGCGCAATGAGCAGCTTGATGACGGCTATAAGGACGTGCTCACAAAATGGAAGTCCCAGGATGCGGACTCGTACAGCTACAGCTATGCGCAGTTTGAAGAGCTAAGGCAACTGATTCGTTACGCAACCACGGAAGATGAGCCGCGGCAAGACTTGCCATTCTGGATCGATAAGGCATCCGCATTTCTCGACACTTCAGTAACTCGTGACCTTCGCAGACGCGCAATATACGAAATAACGGTTGCTCGGCTCAGAGGGCAAAACAGTCTTCATGGACACGAAGCGGCCATTGGCAGTTACTTTGATGACATTGATCCGATCGATTCTCTCGACCAATTGGAAGATTGTGTCCTTCTAATGTCATTCTGCTTATCGGGGCAAGCGATGGGCCTTGCAGAGTTCGCACTTTCCGACTTGAAGCGATGGCACGAAGAACTAATTGCTCGCGTTGATCGGGAGCTAAGCGAACGTACGCACCCATCGACCAAGGCAAACTTATTGCAAATGCGCAGCTCGCTTTCGGTTCACTCAGTCCAGGTTGATGGTGTTCATTTCGACCAGCACGAGCAATTTGAATGGTGGTCAAAGCTAGCTGACGTATTGCCAGACGCTAAACTGTTCCATGTGCATCGATTCGCAGAAACGCTAGCGGCTCTCTGCGAACACATTGGTGATCACCCACGCTTTGCGGGTATCTCTGAGCGAGTTGATGCCGTCCTTGCTGAACGGGAGGGGGGATACGCCGTCGCAAAACAATGCCGCGACCGCGCGTTCGCCCACTATAAGCAAGGGCGAATCCTGATGGCGATTACAGAGATGCATAAGACGAAAATCAGTTGGTTCACGGAGGAAACAATCGAAGGGTGCATTCTCTCGTTACTAACTCTCGGAAAGTGGTATACGGAGCTAGGATTGACAATTGCGGGCAAATATCACGCTCTTGCGGCTTGTAGCCTGGCCATTCATCAGACCGATCACGATGCTAAGGCACGTTCTTGGCAATCGCTTGTCGAGGCCGCACACTGCGACTATGAGCTTGGCGCATTTGCGGGCTTCCTGAACTTGGCAAAAATCGCCAATTTGCTTCACATGCAGTTGGCGGCTGACCCTGGCGACCTAGACAAGCACCCCACGCTCAAGACCCTCATGTTTGACGCCAGTATGGCGCAATATTTCACGGAGCGACTGTGCCCGCGATACGCCGCCACGTACTCTCAGCAAGTGAGCGAACTTGGAATAGGAGAGTTGTACGATGAATGTCTAGAAGTAGTGCGAAAGGGGAATGAAGGCAAAACAGACGATGAACTGACGGCGAATTGGATGACGCAGCTTGGGGCCGTACCTGTATCTGACGTCGATCTTAGACGCACTTTAGCATGGAGAGCTCTAGATGTAGAGTGGCGAGTTGTTTGGACGAATCTCTACGAAGACACTCGACGCGCAGAGCAATACATTGCATGCCTCCAAATTCTTCAAGCAGAGCTTGTTCACTACGATCTTTGCATTCCAAAGACATCCATAACAGTGACGTTTAAGCTATACGGCGGCGATCATCCGCAATTGACGCCGGTCATTTCTAAGCACGGCTATGTGTGGGAACTCGCCTGGCCGAGCGATGTACGGGAGGATATAAACGCAGGGTTTGTCGAAGTAGCATCAGCATCCGTAATGTTGCTAGCATCAGCTTCATTTAGACCGCGTGAGCACGTTAGTGAGATGCTTCGTAGCCTGCATGAGCGCGGCGCGCCGATGAAGGCAATGATTGGAAAGTCGTATGCGACGGCGTACGCGGATGCTGTAGGCGAAGAGGATTTCAATGAAACGCGAAATATAGTCGGAACAATTAACGCGGAGCCGTCCTATTCTCCGGTAAAGCGTGTTCAGCATCCTGAGCTTGAGCCGGCTGGTGGACCAGGCCCTGGGTACACTCGCGAACTCGCAGAAGAGAGGATACGGGACCGACATGAGCAAATCCTCAAGCTGTACCCGTTCACATTGAAGCGACTAAAGCAACAAGCAGATTTTATCGAGATCGTGCGAGTTCTAAAGGGACGAGGTTGGAAGGACTGGCATATTCTGGCCGCGGTTATGAATCTGGCGGTCAACTTTCGATCTCAAGAGAAATTTGGCCCCCGACCTACTCTTGAGCAGCTTAAGCAGCACATGTTCGAGATGTCGACAAAGCCGGAAACTAAAAAAACCAAGCTGCTTCCAACAAAGTATTTCACCATGGAGGCTCTGGAGGCGGGGCGCCGAATGAATGTTCCGCCAGTGCTTCAATCGTGGGGGTTTGAACCTCACCATCCCGCGTTAAAAGATGAGGAAGTCGAAGATTTTCTCGCTCGGCGATATGGATACTGGGAAGACGACACCGAGCACGAACTGATTTTTGGCGTTTAGCCCAGCGGCGGGCAGGTGGCCTGCCTCTCGTTGGCAACCGCATATTGGCGGCACTCTCAGACTCCACTAGGCTTCGGCATGCTCACGCCTTTGGGGGCGAGAGCCATGGCGCCCTGCACCCAGGCCGTGAGAGCGTGTGGCATTCTTGGGCGCCATATCGTCGCGGGGCGTCGGCATGTTGGGGTGGTGGTTGGGCTCGATTGCGGGTTCGCCCTCATCCCCAGCCCTTCTCCCGCGGGGAGAAGGGAGCAGATTCATACGCGGGCGGGTGGCCTGCCTCCCACAGGGAGTTGGAAGAGAGCGGTACTCCCAGGCTTGTCTCGGCTTCCGCCGGGCGCCACTGGCATCTTGCCAGTGGGAAGTGCCGGAAGATAGGGCATGCCGTTTGGCTTGCAAGAAGCCTGGAGGACTGGGACGACTTGTTAGCTGTGGTTGATGGAAGCCGTTTACCCGCTTCTCACTCGCCGCGGCGAGTGGCGCCCTGCAAGCATGCCTGCCTTGTTGGGCGCCATATCGTCGCGGAGCGTCGGCATGCTGGGGCGGCGGTTGGGCTCGATTGCGGGTTCGCCCTCATCCCCGGCCCTTCTCCCGCGGGGAGAAGGGGGCAGATTCGTACGCGGCGCGTGCGGAGGGTGGCGGGTGGGCGATTGCTTTTGGCAAGTTCTGCTCCTCTTTCGAAAAATCAGACTCCTTGAATAGAAATCTGCTCCCCTCTCCCATGGGGAGAGGGGCTGGGGGTGAGGGGGTGGCGCTCCGCAGCGGGTGGCCTGCGTGCCATCGGCAACTGGAAGACAAGGGAACTCCCAGGCTCGTCACGACATCCGCATGCTCACGACTGAGGGGCGAGAGCATGGCGCCCGGCGCGATTTTCAGCCCCTAGCTCAGAAGCTTCTTCAACAGCTATCAAGAAATACCTTTAACACAGAGAGAACAGAGGACACAGAGAAGAAGCACGAGAACGCCAGCTCCGTCTTTTCCTCTGTGCTCTCTGTGTCCTCTGTGTTTAAGAACCTATCCCAGAACTATCCGAACCATTTAATCGCTAGCATGCGTACTTATTTTCGAGCTTTTGGATTCTCACAAGGGCACGGAGGTGAGGGCGATGAAAAAGGAATTCCGAGGATCG
>Ga0163144_10009887_pt1 | contig 20405 bp, 25 predicted proteins | sample OliLak19BULKMAT1_FD_123175 | JGI IMG/M metagenome (GOLD analysis project Ga0163144, IMG submission 123175) | Freshwater microbial mat bacterial communities from Lake Vanda, McMurdo Dry Valleys, Antarctica - Oligotrophic Lake LV.19.BULKMAT1 | ecosystem: Environmental > Aquatic > Freshwater >... | reverse complement strand
CTCGCGTCCCGCTCGCTCTCTTTGGATTTCAAAAACCCTTGGCGAATTCTGGCTGAAACTCCAGTCGCGTCGCTTTGCGACGCTCCGAATTTTGGCGAAAACGGCGATTCTATTTTTTGGCTGCGGGACTTGGATTCGAACCAAGGTGACGACTTTCAGAGAGTCGCATCCTACCGCTAGATGATCCCGCAATATTCTAGAGTTACACGCATACACCGCATTCTGTTATTTTCTCTATGCTGCATCACTGCTGTTTGTGACTAACCACTCGCTTCCAAATAAACAAAGATGGATTCCCTTCGAAGAGTACTTCTCAGGACACTCAATTTTTATAGTCGCACGGCCTCAAGCTCCTTAAAAATTGGCGCCCCCTCGCTACTGCTCCCAGCATCTTCGTCGCCAAGCTCCTCGACCCACAAAATGTTCATAACTCGCTCCCAACGATACTTAAAAACTTACTTTTATTCAAGTTCATATTTATCTCCCGCCACTCACACAAGTTTGCGTATATCTTTCTTTGCTAGGCAAGTTTTAAAATAGTATATAGGTGGTACAATAATTTCTATGAAAATAAATATTCTTGTGTATATCTTTGCTGGGGTAGTTATTGTTGGTGGAGCTGTTTTTTTTATGACATCAAACTCTCCCGGCAAAATTGCTTCCGAAAAAATTAAGGAAGTCCAAAGTGGTCAAGAAAAAACTCCTTTAGGTAAAGAAGCGCAGATACTGAGCACTTCAATGAAAGACTTGGTTGCGCTTGGAGAATCTCTCAAATGTACTTTTACGAGTGACACGGAGTCCTCTAAGTCTTCAGGCACTGTGTATGTTGCAGATGGAAAAGTAAGGGGCGATTTTAGTGTAAGCCTTCCGGCTCTTGGCAATCAATCATTTCAAGCGTATATGATTACAGATAGCATGGATTCCTATGTTTGGTCCGCGCTTTCGAAAGATGGCTATAAAACACCGATACAGAAAGAAAAGCAACAAACTCCGAATCAGGACGGCATTGACTACAATCAAACACTTAATTACACCTGCCTTTTCTGGGCGAAGGATATGTCTGTTTTTGTTCCCCCAGCTGAGATCGTGTTTAAGGCTCCAGTACAGCAGCCAAGATAATTCTATGGAAAGGGTGTAGAATAGTCATATGAAGAAAAGTGCTTTAGCTCTTTTTTTAATAATTCTTGGAGCTTTTCCAGCTTTTGCACTAGCAGGTACGATTCGCTTTAATGAAAACTATTCTCTTCGCAAAGGAGAGGCAGTGCAAGGAGACTTGTATGCGATAGGGAGTAACACAACAATTGCAGGCACTGTTCTTGGAGATCTTGTCGCAACCGGCCTTTCTGTCTTTATCGGTGGAAATGAAATTGGAGAAGATGTACTTGTTTTTGCAAACACCGCTCACATAATTAGCGGTGTAAAAAAAGATCTTCGAGTCCTAGCGCGAAATGTCTACATAGGCGGGTTTGTGGGCGAAGACGTTGTTGTCGTTGCTCAATCTTTTGAAATCGTCCCTGAAGCTCTCATACAAGGCGATGTGTCAGCTGCAGCTGGAAAAATAAAGGTTTTGGGTGCGATAAATGGTTCTTTAACGGGAGTAGCGGGTGAGGTGTTTATTGATGACGTAGTAAAAGGAAATGTATCTTTGCGTGCAGATAGGATCATTCTTGGGCCACATGCGGTTTTGAGCGGAAGCTTTTTATACGCAGCTTCGGCGCCGGTAGAGATAAGCGAAGGGGCGCTCGTGGTCGGAGAGACAACATATACTCAGATTGACACACGATCTCAGGCAGAAAAATTTATTCCAACACTTTGGGGTACATGGGTTTTTATAAAATTTGTAATATTGCTTCTTTCGGCTCTCATTTTTCATGGAATCCTTAGAAATATTTCCAAACGCTTTGTTGACGTCTCGGTGAATGTGCCTTGGGCAAGCTTGCTCAAGGGGTTTCTCGCAATGGTAGGAGTACCTATCGCAGCGTTTATTGGTTTTCTGACTTTTATTGGTATTCCGTTTTCTCTTTTGGCTCTTGCCCTCTATGCCATTGCTGTTCTTAGTGCCTTTGTATATGCACCAATTGTGTTAGGAACGCTCCTTTTCCGTCTGTTTGATAAAGAGCATGGTGTTTTGGTAAATTGGAAAACTATTTGCCTCGGCGTAGCTGTGTTTACTATTCTCGATTTTATTCCCTATATCGGAGCTCCTACTGCATATGTTCTGATGCTCATTGCTTTAGGGGGAATTTATCAAGTTCTCTTTGATAAATTTGTTGAGGCGCGGTAGACATCCTTTTTGTTCCGGGTGTATTATTGAAACAGTTGGTTTTTTCATTATTAGCCTAATACATATATTATGAGAGTATCTGTTGAATGGGTTTTAAGGATTGCGGTAGCTGGAGAGTTTCTTGGGCATGGGGTTTTTGCTCTACAAGGAAAAAAGCAATGGCTTTTATGGATTGAGGAGTTACTCCGCGTAGATCCAAGTACTGCAGCAACCCTTCTTCTTTTAGTTGGGATTTTAGATATTATTGTGGCGATTATCGTTCTTGTTCGACCTGTTAATATTGTTCTCCTGTGGGCCGCTGTTTGGGGTTTATGGACTGCAATTGTAAGGCCTCTCGTCGGCGAGCCAATATGGGATTTTATAGAGCGTTTTGCAAATTGGGGCGCACCACTTGCGCTTTTACTTCTAAGAAATCCTGCTGGTTTTTGGAAGGGTTGGCTGCGTTAAGGTTTTTTGTTATATACAACCTAACCAAAAATGTCTGAGCTAGGTTTGTACTATAATAAAATAATATGAAATTGTGGTTTTCTGTAATAGGCATCATCGCGCTCATCACGATTTTGTTTTTTTGGTGGTATACGAAAATTACTCCTGTCACCAACTATCCCTCATCCAACACGGAAATTATCGCTTTTGGTGATAGTCTTATTGAAGGGGTGGGCGCGACCACGGAGAAAGATTTTGTAACACTTTTGAGTAAATCAGTCGGACTACCTATAAGAAACTTTGGACGAGGAGGAGATACTACAGGTATGGCCCTTGAACGCCTTCCCGTGGTTTTTGAAGAAGTCCCTAACCCAAAAATCGTCATCCTTCTTCTCGGAGGCAATGATTTTTTACGTCAAGTTCGAAAAGAGGAGACTTTTAAAAATATAGCTACTATTATAGAAGAATTTCAAAAGCGAGGGGCTGTAGTTCTCCTTCTGGGTGTTCGTGGAGGAGTTTTGAAAGATAATTTTAAAGATGAGTTTAAAATACTCCACGAGACGTACCGTACGGCCTATGTGTCGAATGTTCTCAAGGGTCTGATTGGCAACACAAATTATATGTATGATTCTGTTCATCCCAATAATCTTGGATACCAAAAAGTTTCAGAGCGAATTTTACCGGTTTTGAAGAGATATATCGATTAATAATTTTAAATAAAAATATATGGACAATGAAAGGAGGAAAAAGTTAGCGTATGTTCTTGTTTGTCTTAGCATCATCGGTACCATTTTTTTGTTGTTATCTAAAAAAGAAAAGGAACCAATGTCTTTTCGTGAATGTTTGGATTTAAATTATCCAATCATGGAATCATATCCAAGGCAGTGTAATGCTGGTGGAAAAAGCTTTGTGGAGGATATTGGAAATGCAGTTCAAAAATCTAATCTTATTATTCTCGAAAACCCCAAACCTAATGCTGTTTTAGGAAACAAAATTTCTCTCTATGGATCTGCCCGTGGGTACTGGTTTTTTGAAGCAACTTTTCCAATTGATGTCTTTGATGGGGACGGAAAGCTTCTTGGACAAGGGTACGCCCAGGCGAAAAGCGAATGGATGACAGAAAACTTTGTTCCGTTTGAAGCGGAAATTAACCTCACTGAAGTGCCGCAAAACCCTTTGGGAACCTTGGTCTTGAGAAAAGACAATCCATCTGGAGACTCGATAAGAGACGATTCACTTATAGTGCCGGTTTTTTTGAAGCTAACAGAGTAAGTGTTATAATAGCTCCATGCAACAATTGTTAAAGTCTGACATCTTTTTTGTTGTAACAACAATTGCTGTTGTAGTAGTGAGTGTGGCAGTGATTATCGCCCTTGTGTATCTAATTAATATTTTGCGTGACGCGAGGAAACTCTCGGCAAAGGCTCGGGAAGAAGGGGAAGCAATTATTCATGATGTTGGTATCGTCCGAAAGAAAGCAAAAGAGGAAACGCTCTCTTTCATGACTGCTATTCGGGATCGTTTCACTCCATCGAAGTCTAAGAAGAAAAAATAATATGAAAAAACAATCACAAAAAAACACAGTAGCAAGGACACCTTCTGCGCCTAAGAAATCTTCGGCTCCACAAAAAACACTTGTCCTTGGCGCAGCGGTTCTTGCATCTTTGGCTGGAGCGTATTTTCTGTATGGAAGCAAAGACGCTGGAAAGAATCGTAAGCATGTAAAGGGTTGGATTGTAAAAGCAAAAGGAGAGGTTATAGAAAAGCTTGAGCAGGCTCGCACAGAAACCGAAGTTCAGTATAGCGCAGTTGTTGATGCGGTACTTAAGAAGTATAAAGCAGTAAAGTCAATAGATACCACAGAGGTTGAGGATCTAGGCCGCGATCTAAAGAAGCATTGGAAAGTGTTTCAAAGAGAGATGAAAAAGGTTAAAAAACCATAATCATTATGAACAAAAATCACTTTACGTGCGTGGGCGATTGTAAATCAGTTTCAGATGTTCCAGGCATTTGCCAGGCTGATTTTTGTAACAAAAAAGGAGAGGAGCTGATGATCTGTGGCTGTGAGGATGGCGCACATACAGTGGACACAGGCCGTCAGGCAGAGACACAAGGAGACGTTGTTTAGAAACCTATCTTGTGTCTGTTATTTGGAAAGCGAAAATAGAACCAGCAACTGTTACGATTGATAGAATCCAGAAAGCTTGCCCAAGATCCATTAATGAAAGCGAAAGTATCGCAACCAGAGGGGCGATAAGGTAGGAGATGGGGCGAGTCATCCGAAAAATGCTGATAAGATCAGCATTTTTTCCTTTTGTATGCTTAAAGAAATAACTCTCGGTGGTGATTTCAACAATACTTGCTCCGACTCTACTGAGGAAAAGAATACTTGCCCAAACCCAAAATGAGGGAGTCTTTGGAATAAAGAGGCAAGCGGTCGCCACTGTCATTATAGAAAATCCCAGTATCATAAGCTCCTTTTCTCCGAATTTTTTATCTGCAAGCCATCCAACGGGGACTTCAAACAAAAGAAACGGAAGAAGCATTATGGTAAAAATTGCACCAAGCTCTGTCCAAGAGAAGCCAATGGTTTGAGTAAGATAAAGGGGAAGATAGATAATCATCCAGGCATAGAAAAATTGCAAAATAAAATGGGCAAGAATCCCAAATCGTAAGTCGGGCATGTCCCAAATAGTCTGGAAGCTTTTTTTCAGTCCAATTTTTTGAGGAGCGACAAGATGAATTTTTCTGAGCTTCGCTAATGAAATTACAAAAAGTGGCAGTAAAAGAATTGCAGACAAAAGATAAACGTAATGGAATGTTGTTTTCAGTAGCACAAAGCCAACAATCGCTGGCGCTATTACCAGCATTAGGTTTGCGAGGGACAGATATATCCCTCGTAGCTCCCCCGTTTCATTTTCTTGTTTTGAGACTGTCTCAAAAAAAATATCCAAAATGAAAGACAGCATCGGTACGCTCGCCTGATGGAGGATAAAAAATAGAATAGTTCCTATCTTGGCGTCGTAGTAAGCAAGGCCGGTAATTGCGACAAGCTCCAGGAGAAGCGTTATCAAGAAGTAACGGAATGCTCCAATTGTGCTGAGGATCTTAGGAGCAGCGAGAAATAAAGCTGTGCTCACGAGTGACCCGATCATAAAAAAAAGACCTATTTGCTTATCAGTAAAAAAACGCCCAAGCGTGGACGAGTTGATGTACACAACTAGAAAAAAATGAGCAGCAACAATAAGGTTCGCTGAGTAGACAGAGGTAAGTGCCTCGTTTTTTCTGATATGAGATAAAACACCTTCCATTTCTCTCTAGAGTATACCCCATGAGATAGTCATTTGAAATCAAGTTTGATATAAAATACCGCTTCTTAGCTCACGGGGTATATCAGAAGAAATTTCCTACATTCCAAGAATAACTGGGATAACAATTGGGCGCTTTGCCGTTTTTTGAAATAAGAACTTTTCAACCGTCTCTGTAACAATTCCCTTTATGTAATCAAAGTTTATAGGGTTCATTCCTACTGCATTTTTTTCAATTGTTCTCTTGATAAGGATACGTGTTTGCTGGAGGAGATCTTGGGACTCTCTCAAGTATACGAAACCACGAGAGATAATGTCAGGGGATTTACGCAATTTTCCTGTTTTTATATTGAGGGAAGCAACAATTACAAACATGCCATCTTCTGCGAGCATTTTTCTGTCTCGTATTACTACTTCCTGTGCATTTCCAATAGCGAAACCGTCAACTAAGACCAAGCTATCAGGAGCTTTTTCTTTTAGGATAGTGATTTTTGTTCCTTTTTCTTGTATTTCAACAATAGAGCCATTGTCTGGAACAACGACGTTTTCGCGTTCTATGCCGCGTGAATATGCAAGTTCTGCGTGCTGACGGAGCATGTAGTGGTTTCCATGCACTGGCATAAAGAATTTGTAGTCGATCTGGTCATGGATCCAGCGAAGTTCATCACGGTTTCCGTGTCCACTGGCGTGAATGTCTGAGTCAAGATACGTGATAACTTTTGCTTCTGTACGGTAAAGATTGTCTTTCAGTTTGATGATTGATTTGTAGTTTGATGGAATAATCGAAGATGAAAGAAGGACGGTATCTGTCTTTCTAAGCTTCACGTATTTGTGAGTCTTATTTGCAATTCGCATGAGGGCCGCAAATTCTTCTCCTTGCGCCCCTGTAACAAGCATCACAATTTTATCTGGCGGAAAGTCTTCAATTTGTTCAACAGGAACGATGTGTTTTGTGTCGGCAAGTTTTAAGTGTTTTATTATCTCTAAGTTAGTTTTCATGCTTCTTCCTTCAAAAACAACTTTTTTTCCATATTTAGCGGAGCTTTCAATGATAGATATGATTCTCTCTACTTGAGATGCAAAAGTTCCAATGATCAGCCTCCCACTTGTACCTTTAATAAACTTGTCTATATTTTCTGTGACAACATTTTCTGATAGAGAAAACCCTGGTTTCTCAATACTGGTTGAGTCCATGGTGAGGAGAAGAATTTTTTGATCCTTAAATCTCTGGTATTGAATAACTTCTTCTTCAGTAGGTACTCCTTTTACGTTGTCTACTCTGACGTCTTCAATAAACACGATATTTCCATACAGAGTTTGTATAACAAGCCCCATTGAGTCAGGAATGGTATGTGAAATAGGGAATGTTTTTACTTTAAAGTTTCCACAAGTGATCGTCTCATTGCCGTCTATAACCCGAATATCAAGGGGTTTTAAATGGGGGAACTCCTCTTGTCTTTTCTGAATCATAATCGCACCAAACTGTCTGGTGTAAATTGGAGGGTAACCGATTCTGTCGATTAAGTAGGGGATTCCTCCTATGTGGTCTAGGTGGCCGTGGGTAATAAAAAGAGCGCGGATCTTTTCTTGATGCTCTTCAAGGTATTTTGTATTAGGCAAAATATAGTCTATGCCGGGAGTTTCTTCATCTTTAAATTGGAAACCCGCATCAACTACGATAATGTCATCGCCAAATTCTATTGCGGTCATATTTCGGCCAATCTCTTCAACGCCGCCAAGTGGAATTATGCGAATACTGTCTCCAATTGGCGGAATCTTTGAAGAGTCCTGTGTTTTAGGGGCAGGTCGAGGTGAAGAAGGACGACGAAAACTTGTTCGTGGTCTCTTTTCGAATCCTTTATGTGGCGGCCTTCTATGCGGGGAGTCCCGGTGAGGAGTAGGTATGCTCGGAGTGCGCTCGGGCACAGTCTGTGTAGCTAGTGTCGGTTGTGTCTGTTCGTTCATGGTAGTAGATGTTATTTGTTGCGATTAAATATTTTCCAGACAGTGCTTGTTTCTATGTACCATTCGTGGATATTAAGGAAACGTTCGCCGGATATCGTCAGTTGTCCGAGAGACAGTTCATGTATCTCCTTAGGAACGACATACAGGAAATTTGGTGAGTACAGAAAGATTGCAGGGGTTTCTTCTTTTATAATTTTTTCAAACTCGTTGTACTTTTTTTCTTGGAGGTCTTTGTCAGTTGTTTCACGGGCTTCCTGCAGAAGTTTGTCAACGTTATTATTTACGTACAGAGCAATATTAAGTCCAGGATCATTTCGTTGTGATGAATGCCAGAAAGGGTATAAATCACGATCTCTCCCGATTATTTCTCCAAATAAGAGCGCGTTATATTTGCGTGGCCGAATAACATTTTGGTTAAGATCTCCTGTTTCGTATATTTCGACTTCAATGTCTGCTCCAAGTGCCTCCCAAGTCTCTTGGATAATTGCAGCAGCACGCTTAAGCTCCGGAGCGTCTCCGGTTGCGAGAGAGAATTGTAAGATTTTTGTATTTTTTTCAAATATTCCCGTTTCCGCATTCCTTTTCCACCCAGCATCTTCAAGGGTTTTTTGAGCTACCTTTATGCGTTCTTCAGATGAAGAAGCATTTTGTACATTCGGGTTTTCCTTTGGAGGGATTGGACCGTCTATCGCAACCCCATAGCCAGAGAGAATATCTTCAACAAGCGCTTTCTTGTCGATGCTTTGATCGAGAGCTTTGCGAACTTCTTTGTTTGTGAAAAGTGCCACCTCGTTTTGATTTAAAAATATTCCAAAGATTCGCGGAAGAATTGCCTCCTCAATCAGGATTCCTCGATTTTCAAATTCCTTAATAATATTTGAGGATAGTCCAGAAGCGCTTTCTATGTCACCTTGCTCTAGTGCGCGGGCGAGCTCACCTTGGTTTCTATAAAAACGTATTCGCAAGTTCGTAACAAATGGTGAGCCAAGTGCATAATCATTAAAAGCTTTTAAGGTGTATTCATTTGGGATACCAGCAGAGTCCCTCCCAACACTTTTTATTTTGTATGGACCAGAGCCGATCGCTAAGATATTGAATTCACTGAATGAGAATTCATCGTTTGTTGCGTTTTTCCATATTGAGCGGGGAAGAATCCCAAGGGCGGTGTTTCCAATAAAAGGGGCGTAGGGTTGCTTTAAAATAAATCGAATCTCATTTTCATCAATTTTTTCTACGGTTACCCCTTCCCAGTTTGATCTTCGCGGGCTTTTAAGGCTTGGATCTTGCGCTTTGAGGACCGTAAACTCAACATCGTCCGTTGTGACCCGTGTTCCATTGTGAAAGGTTGCGTCTTTACGAAGGAAAAAAGTATATGTCTTTCCGTCTTCGCTTATTTCAAATCGCTCTGCAAGATCTGGGACAAGCTTCCCTTCGGGAGTTGCTTTCAGAAGTCCTGAATATACGAGAGCAGTAATATCTTTATCTGCGTCACTTATGGCAAGAAGGGGATTTATGAAGCGAGGTGATCCAATAATCCCTTCGATAAGTTCTCCACCCGAAACAGGTACGGACACAAGGAAGGCACTGTTCACTTTTATGAGCATGAAAAAAGTGCTTCCTATGAAGATTAGTACAAAAGCAAAAAATACAATTCTTTCCGTCAGAGAAAAGGAACGAATGGCTTTTTTAAGTAGATCTGCATGAGGCAGATTAAATTGTCTTCGGAGCATAGTAGTAAAAAATACTGAGTGATTCCAAATGGTGACGAGTATGTCGCGGAGGTACCTTTTGAATGAATCAGAAAAATAATTGTGGTTGATTTTTCTTGTCTACGCAAGAACCAAAGCCGTAAGTGCAGACAGAGCAAATAGAACGCCAACAATAATTGTCAGACGAAATATAGTTTTCTCAGCTCCACGTCGCTCGTACTGAGTTCCGCCAAAGCCGTCAGCGCCACCAAAGGCGCCGCCGAGACCTGCTTCTGATCGCTGGAGGAGGACCCCGCCGATAAGAAGAACTGAGAGAACGATCTGAATATAAGGCAACACAACAGAAATACTCATTCCCAAAAGTATACCTTCTATTTGCTATATTGCAAGACATTCCACAAGAGCCTTGTTTATAGCCATTAAATTAGAGTAAGGAATATCAACTTAGGAATACTATTGACAATAAATTATATATATGTTATTATATACACAGAGGTCGTTGGGGCTTAATACCACACTTTTGCTAAAGAGGTTTCAAATGGCCGCAGTTATGGCAGTTTTCGTTGCGTTCATCAGTATCTTTCGCGCTCTGGAGGGGATTCTCTCCTCCCTCGTGAAGATCGGTTGCCCATTCCGGATGGTCTTCAGCCCCGAATCGCTTGCATGAAGAAGGTTCGCGAGGACCTCGGCGAGCCCAACAGCGAAGGATGCTTCAAAAACCCATCTCGTGATCGCATCTTTGATGCATCACGGGAAGTTGGAGCAATCCTGGCTGTCCTCGAACTCGTCGAGAGGGAGCACTACCGCATGGCTCTGCCGGCACTCAAGGATCGCTGTGAAGCGCTCCTGAGCACCGACGAACTGCTCAATGAGCGAGTCAGGACCTTGAAGTATAAGGTCAAGATATCGGCAAAGCACAAGGTGAGGGAGTTGCCACTTCACGCCATGCGGGCACGTTTCACTGAGCATCTCGATGAGCTGAAGAAGCTCGAGCTTGAGCATGCCGACGAGATGATCCGTCGCGTCATGGCCGAAATCAGTCGGCCGACCGAAAAGACTACCCGAAAGGGGAGTCGGTCGGCTGACAAGCGGCAGATGGATCGGGACAGGCGGAACGAAATGAAGGGCAACACAGGCAGTAAAAAGCAAAGGCAGGTGGCATAAAGCCCCCCGCGCAACACAAAAGCCCCGACACATACAATATGTGTTCGGGGCTTTTTCACGTATGATTGACGCCTTAGATTACATTCTTATAATAGAAGCCGAATATTACTCACATAAACTTTTCCTATCATGAAAAAACAAAAGACAAATAACAAAAATTCTCTTGGTATCGAGCCGCTCGCTGATCGCGTTCTCATAAAGGAAGAGGATACAAAGAAAACAAAAACTGATTCGGGTATTTATATTCCTGACACAGCAAAAGAAGACAGAGGTTCAAAGCGAGGAACTGTTGTAGCTGTGGGTCCTGGCAGGATGGACGATGGAAAGCTTGTCGTACCGGGAGTTTCAGTTGGACAAAAAGTTCTTTTTCAGTGGGGGGATCAAATTAGTGTAGAAGGAGAGGAGTATTTTCTTGTTCGAGAGGCTGAAGTGATCGCGATTATTAGATAGCACAACATACTTTATATACTTTATGGCAAAAACAATTCTATTTAATGAAGACGCACGGAAAGCGCTCAAGCGAGGAGTAGATACTGTGGCGGACGTGGTAAAAATAACAATCGGTCCTCGAGGAAGAAACGTTGTTCTCGATAAAGGCTACGGATCTCCCACAATCACCAATGATGGCGTGTCTATTGCAAAAGAGATCACTCTCAAGGATAAGTTCGAAAACATGGGGGCAGAGATCGTAAAGGAAGTTGCAACAAAAACAAATGATGTTGCCGGAGATGGAACCACGACATCAGTGATACTTACGCAGGCTTTGATTGGTGAAGGCATGCGACACACATCGCTCGGTGTGAATTCTATGGGCCTTCGCATTGGGATGGAGCATGCTCTTGGAGAGGCTGTCGAAGCGCTGAAAGGAATGGCCAAGCCAATAAAGAGTGACGCAGAGATAAAACAGGTCGCAACAATTTCAGCTGAATCAGAAGAAATTGGCCAAATTATTGCAACAACGATTAAAAAAGTTGGGAAAGACGGCGTGGTTACCGTGGAAGAGTCTCAGTCTTTTGGCATTGAGTCAGAGGTAGTGGAGGGTCTAGAATTTGATAAGGGATATGTTTCTCCATACATGATTACAAATAGCGAAAGAATGGAGGCCGAATACCGAGATGTTCCCGTTTTAATAACAGACAAGAAAATTTCTACCATAAAAGAAATTTTGCCTCTCTTAGAAAAAATGGCACAGACTGGCAAGAAAGATTTGGTGATCATAGCGGACGATATTGACGGCGAGGCACTCACTACTTTTGTTCTTAATAAGCTCCGTGGGGGGTTTAATGTGCTTGGGGTAAAAGCTCCAGGCTATGGCGATCGAAAGAAAGAAATGCTTCAGGATATTGCAATTGTGGTTGGTGCAAAAGTTATTTCCGAAGAGCTTGGGTTAACTCTCGAGAAAGCCGATATGGTGCATCTTGGAAGAGCGAACAAGGTTATTGCCAAAAAAGACAACACTATTATTGTTGGCGGCAAAGGGAAGAAAAGTGACATTGATTCACGAGTTGCGCAATTGCGAAAACAAAAGGAAAGCTCTTCCTCAAAGTTTGATACAGAAAAACTAGAAGAGCGTATTGCAAAGCTTTCTGGTGGAGTGGCAGTTATCCGAGTGGGAGCAGCCACTGAAACTGAAATGAAATATTTAAAGCTCAAAATTGAGGACGCGGTGAACGCAACCAAGGCAGCCATTGAAGAGGGAATTGTAGCTGGAGGCGGCACTGCGCTCGTGAAGGTTGCAAAGAAGCTCCTGTCTTCAAAACAATATCCTGGAGCCCAAGGAGAAATTAAAATTGGGTGGAATATTGTCTTGAAGGCGCTTGAAGCTCCGCTCCGTCAGATTGTTATAAATACGGGGAAAAATGATGGGTCAGGGATGGTAGAAAAAGTAATGGAAGCAAAGGAAGAAAATGCTGGCTATAGCGCTTCGGACGATATATTTGAAACAGACATGATAAAGAAAGGAATTATTGACCCAGTAAAAGTTACTCGATCGGCACTTCAAAATGCAGTCTCTGCAGCGGCAATTCTCCTCACAACAGAGGTTGCAGTTGCTGAGGAGGCGAAGGATGAAAAGCCGGGCGGCGGTATGCCAGACATGGGCGGCATGGGATACTAAAAGAAAATTAAACCCCCATTACGACAAAGTCGTGATGGGGGTTTGCCATAGCCACTAAGGGAAGACATTTTGCTGTCTTCGACGCCCACTTTGACTGGGAGCAAGTCCTGCAAGTTTTTGAGCTTTTCGAAGGCTTCCAAAAACACCGTAGTACTTGGTAAAAGGGAAACGACTGGGATGTTTCAGAACAATCTTTTAATTGGATTAGTTAAATCCAATTCACCAAGCATACGAGTAAATTCCTTGTAAGATTGGCCACTCTGTTTTTGGAGTTGTGAAAATGAAGTTATCTTTTTTTCTCTTCGAAGGCACTTCATGGTGGTTAGCGGATCACTGGTGCTCCAGCCTGCCCGGGGTTTGTGGAAAAGGCTAGAGTTACCACCATTTTTAGAAATTTGCTGAGCTCTTTGCTTGGTAACGCCTCCACAGAATACACCTAACTCCTCCAGCGTATACCCACCTAAGTATCTGAGTGTGACTATTGCTGCAATTTCTTCGTGATCGCGTTTGATATATCTGACTTTACGTTCAGTAGCCCTTTTGATCCTGTGATCTCTGGTTGTAGTGAAAGGAACTATCCCTAGGATGAGTAGTGCATTTGAGGTTTTTCCAAACCAAAAACTAAGACTGCGGTCTAGGCCTTTTTGGAAAATGTCTAACTCTCGGTTGGTTGGCGTGCGGAGTAACTTGCTAGCTAGTTTTTGAATACTTTCCAAAAGGGTAAAAACTTTCAAGGCAACCTTTTCAGCCGGCCAATCGATCACTCGACGACTTCCCATATTGTCTCCTTGCAAAAGTATGAGAGAACTATTCTGAATAGTAAATTGTCACCTATTTCTTCATCTGTCAACTCTGAAAACGTTATAGATAGAAAGATTTTTGTATATAAAAAAGCCCGCCATGTTTTGGATGTTCTGTCCCTAGTATCAGCAGAGTATTTAGCAGGGGCCAAATATATGTTACAATGCTTTTATTATAAGATTTTTACTCACCTATATATGTCATTCCCAGTCATTCTTATCGGCATTGTTGTTCTGATCCTTGCGTATGGCGTATTTGCGTACAACGGTTTTGTTCGTTTTGTGAACCGTGCCAAAGAAGCCTGGGCAGATATTGATGTCCAGCTCAAGCGCCGCTACGACCTTATCCCAAACCTTGTAAATACTGTAAAGGGATACGCTACACATGAAAGTGTCGCCTTTGAAAAAGTATCTCAAGCTCGTGCAGCAGCAATGGGAGCGCAAACTCCAGAAGAAAAAGGCAAAGCAGAGAACATGCTCTCTGGGGCGCTTAAGTCCATATTTGCTATTGCAGAAGCGTATCCAGACCTCAAAGCCAACCAAAACTTTCTTGAGCTTCAGAGAGAACTTTCTGACACAGAAAATAAAATCCAGGCAGCTAGAAGATTCTATAACGCCAATGTGCGAGATCTTAACATTAGTATCGAGTCTTTCCCGGGGAATGTTATCGCAGGAATATTCAACTTTTCTAAAATGCAATTGTTTGAGCTTAGTGAAGCTGAGGGTGCTGCTCGTAACCCCGTAGAAGTTAAGTTTTAGGACTCTCGTTATAAGGGTTGGGAGTATAAATTTTAAAATATGTCACAAAATTTTTACTCACATCAGGGTGCAAATATTCGAAAAACCTGGTTTTTTATGGCTGGGTTTTTTCTCCTCGTCATGGCTTTGGGATGGTTTTTCTCCTACGTTTACAATAACCCTGGGATTCTCTACATTGCTGTTTTCTTTGCGATTTTCATGAATATTTTTTCGTATTGGTTTTCAGACAAAATCGTTTTGAAAATGCATAAGGCGCGCCCCGTTACTCGCGAAAGTCATTTTGATCTTTACACCGTAACGGAGAATCTTTCCATAGCAGCGGGCCTTCCCATGCCCAGGCTTTATATAATTGATGAAGCGGCACCAAACGCATTTGCTACTGGGCGAAACAAAGATCACGCTGTCGTATGCGTTACCACGGGCCTCCTCTCTATTCTTGATCGTAGTGAGCTTGAAGGTGTAATTGCTCACGAGCTTTCTCACATTGGGAATAAAGATATGTTGCTTTCAACAATTGTTGTTGTGATGGCGGGTTTTGTCACTCTTCTCTCGGATTTTTTTCTTCGGAGCGCTCGATGGGGTGGTGGGAGAGAAAACGATAGTCGCGGGGGACAACTCCAAGGGATTTTGTTTATCGTCGGAATTGTTTTAGCAATTCTCGCCCCAATTATTGCAACCCTTATTCAGCTCGCCATTTCTCGTAAAAGAGAATTTTTAGCAGATGCGTCTGGCGCTCTTTTGACTCGTTATCCAGAAGGCTTAGCAAATGCTTTGAAGAAAATAAACGGAACTTCAGTAAAAATGAAGACTGCAAACCATGCGACGGCCCATCTCTTTATTTCAAATCCATTTGGTCCAGACGGAAAAGGAACTTCCTTCATGCAAAAGATTTTTATGACACATCCCCCAGTCGAGGAGCGCGTTACGGCACTTTTAGGAAATGGCTAAAATAGATAAAATTGAAATGAGTCTCGCCCTGTGCGAAACAAATGCTTGCCATGAGTGTTTCGTTTAGGGACTCATCCTCCCGTCGAGGAAAGAGTCCACGCTCTTCTAGGGAATAGTTAAAATAAGTAAGGCGGAGGGTAAGAGATTTGAACTCTTGAAAGGATTTCTCCCTTACCACCTTTCCAAGGTGGCGCACTAGACCGCTATGCGAACCCTCCGTGATTTGAGAATATTACATTATATTCTTATATTATAAAGTTCTCGCATTTTGAGTACACAAGAAAGATGGTAATGTTTACAAGGTATGGAACACCTGTCGAGCCTTTTCAAGCTAATGCAAATTACCCGAGCTATGCCAATGTATGGCTATGCTTTATCGGGCATAAAAAGAACCGACCTTAGCAACCTAGCAGAACACCATTATTTAGTCACCTTTATCGCGTGGCAATTAGCTCTTAATCTAAAAGAAAAGGGGGCCAAGATTGATCTTGGAAGAGTCCTGGAATCTACCCTCGTCCATGATTTAGGGGAAATTTTTGGTGGAGATATCGGAATGCCGTACGCAAAAAATAATTCAAAAGCAAAAGAACTAGCAACAGCGTTTGAAGAGGAAAATACTAAATATCTCTCAAAACTGTTTGGCAAACACGATTCCTATTTTTTGGATCTTGCCAGCCAAGCTCATGGTAGTAATGCTGATGAATCAGTCATTGCAAAGATTGCCGACTATATAGAAGTAACTCACTACAAGTTTTACATGGGATTTTTCTCACCTAAAGATATTGATTTGATTGATGCAAAAGCGGGTAAATTTTTAGATAAACTCCAGGATCCAATTGCGAAAGAGGAACTAAAAAAGTTTTTTGAATCCTGGAAGACTACTTTCGTTGGTCAAAATTCCGATAATCTCCTATACCTCAGAGAGAATTAATCCTTCAATTCTCCGTCGGCTTGCCGCGGGGTTGTTGATTATCTTACCCGTCGTCAGATTGGTAACTTTGCACCACTTAAAATAAGAGTTTTTGAGCTAAAATTAACAGCATGAAATTCACTGGCGTTATAATTGAAGAAAGTCTTGAAAATAAGGATGTTCTCGGGGACATTCAGATTTTAGAGACTAATATTGAGGAACTTACGGCGGAGCACAGGACGCCGTGGGTAAGACAGTGGACACTACATATGGTTGAGATTCTAGAGGAACAAGCCGATGCGGTCGCCGAAAAAATAAGTTATTCCCTTGACAGTAATCACTCGTGGTATGCGGATTTTAAAAATGATGCTTTTCATTACGTCATTTTCCGCAATAAGTTTTTCAAGGTCGACAGGAGCAAGAAAGAGCAATATGATGACGTGGTCAAGTTTGGACTCTCGTTAAATATTCCTGATTATCAGCTTGATTTCTCTCCTTATATTGAGGAATGGGAACAATAAATTATATGGCAGTAAAAATCACTTATTTTGTTCATGGCACGACAACAGATAATGAGAAAGAAATTTCCTCTGGATGGTCTGATGTTGAACTCTCAGAACTTGGAATAAAACAATCAATTGGTTTGAAAGAATACACCAAAGATAAAAGATTTGACGTAGTCTTCTGTTCTGACTTACATCGAGCGGTTAAAACCGCCGAACTAGCCTGGGGTGGAGTGTACCCCCTTATTCCTGATGCGAGACTCCGTGAATGTAACTATGGGAAACTTAATGCTGCTCCATCTGCAATTGTTGAACCAATGCAAGAGGAAGAATGTATCGCAAATAGATTTCCCGAAGGTGAAAGTTATGAAGATGTTAAAACACGAGTCGCTGATTTTCTTGAATTTTTGAAAAAAGATTATGATGGAAAGAACGTTGCGATAGTAGCACATAAAGCCCCACAACTTGCGCTTGATGTCTTGATAAAAGGCAAGACTTGGAAGCAAGCTCTTGCGGAAGATTGGAGAAAAACAAAAGCATGGAAGCCGGGCTGGGAGTATATACTATAATTTTATGAAAATTAACTTGGGTAATTTAAATATAGTTCCTGTGAAAGAGCATTTAGAATGGACTGCAAAATCTGTAGCTGAATTTCTTTTAAAGACTCCCAACATTGATACAGTTGGTGTGGTTGAAATTGATTCAAATTTATCTGATACAGCGGCATTTTGCGAACACTATCAAGTGGGAATGAACCAATCCGCTAACTGTGTCGTACTAGAAGCTAAACGTGGAGACAAAACTTGGTTTGCAGCGTGTGTGGTTTTTGGCAACACCCGAGCGGATGTTAATGGGCTTGTTCGCCGTACTTTGGATGCCCGGAAAGTATCCTTTGCTCCGATCAGAGCGCCGGTTGTACCGACACGACTGCGCCAATCAATTCGATGAATGGCCATATTGCCAATGTGTTTGCCATCGTTTGTTACCATTGCAAGGAGCAGATCGTTTGGTTTTCTTTTGCCGATTGTTGCAAACCACGCTTCCTCGTCAGTCATTGTCATAGGGAAGTACACTTTCACAAAATCTCGGATCTCCGGATCATTGATCCACCTTGCGCAGTTTGGAAGGTCGGTTTTCTCCATCGGACGCAAACTTACATTGCGACCTTTGAGAAATACAACAGGTTGAGTTTCTGACATACAATCCTCCTCTAAAAGTTAGAGAACAACTGAACAAAAACTAGAGCTTTTGTTCAGCTCTAGTTTTCTAAAATTTGGTAATAGAGATTAGATAATTACAGCTGAACACAAGCTAAAATGAGCATCTGGAAAGGTGGAGGTCCCTTCGTAGAGGTGGAATGTTGACTTGTTAATATTCAAGTGCTCTTTATACGTATGTATTTAATATACATGAATTTTAAGATTTGTCAAATACTTAGGTTAGCTTCTTTTTTTGACAAAAGATGCTAACCTAAAATTATGCAAAAGGACGCCAATAGAGACAGTAAAATAAACAACCTGCTTACGCGTGGTGTTGAAGAAATAATCGACAAGGACTCTCTCATGGCAAAACTGAGAAGTGGTAAAAAATTACGCATAAAGCTCGGCATTGACCCAACAAGTCCTAATATTCATTTGGGGAGATCTATTCCACTTTTAAAGCTGAGAGATTTTCAAGAGCTTGGTCATGAAATTATATTTATTATTGGCGATTTCACTGGTGTTATCGGAGATACTTCTGACAAAGACAGCGAGAGACCAATGCTGGAAGAGGACACTATAAAGAAAAACCTTAAAACCTATATTGATCAAGCGTCTAGAATAATAGATACACGCAAAGCGAAAATATATAAGAACAGCAAGTGGCTCTCAAAACTTGACTATAGTGATGTCGCTCGCCAGGCGAATGTCTTCTCTCTCAATGACTTTATTTCGCGTGAGAATATCGCGAAGAGACTAGCCTCCGGGAAGAGAGTATCTTTGAGAGAAGTTTTGTATCCACTGATGCAAGGCTACGACTCGGTGGACGTAAAAGCAGATGTTGAAATAGGGGGAACGGACCAGCGATTTAATCTGCTTGCCGGCAGAGATCTTCAGCGTGTGTATGGTCAGGCCCCGCAGGATATCTTAACAAGCCCACTTGTTGAAGGTCTTGATGGAAGGAAGATGAGCTCGAGTTGGGGAAACACTATTAACCTTACGGATAAGCCAAATGATATGTTCGGTAAGCTGATGTCTCTCAAGGATGAATTTATAATAAAGTATTTTACTCTGCTTACACGAGTAAGCCTGGAGAGAGTAGGTACATATGAGAGAGAGATGGCGGACGGTAGTAATCCGCGCGACGTAAAGATGGCGCTTGCCTATGAAATTGTGCGCATGTACCACTCTCTAAAAGATGCCGAGATGGCAAAAAATTATTTTATAAGCGCTTTCTCAAATAAGGAAATTCCAAATGAAATTCCAAAAATAAAACCCAAAAGGTATGAAATTGTTTCTTTCCTTATTGAAACCGGGACAGTTACGAGCAAATCGGAGGCGAAAAGGGTTATCGCTCAAAGTGGAGTTAAAATTAACAGAAAAACTCTTACGGATGCAGATTATATTTTAAAACCCGGCGATGTTGTGCAGAAAGGAAAGCAGGTATTTTTTGATGTACTGTAGTTGAGGCATTTTAATAGAAAGATCTTTTCTTTTCGAGAATGTATAAAAAAAAAGATCTAGAAGAATTAAGGACAATTCCTGGAGTTGGGACATCTGTTTCAAGGAATTTTTTTGATATTGGGATTAAAAAAATATCTGATCTTAAAGGAAAAGATCCGGAAACACTTTACGAAAAATCTAATCGTTTTGCCGGCAAGAGGCAGGATAGATGCCTTCTGTATGTATTTCGTTGTGCTGTCTACTTTGCCGAAACTGAATATCCAAAACCCGATAAACTCAAATGGTGGAATTGGAAAGATTAGCTTGACAATCATCCTGTTATCACTAGTCTATGGACAGAAGTTCGGCTTGGGAAAATCTCCCACGTCTACAATTAAGTTTTTTGAAAGGAGATTCAATGTCCTCTGTCAAAGTGGTACCTATTGTAGCGCTGGATTTTCCCAGCCTCGATGAGGCTCGTCGGCAGGTGATCGATGTTCTCGGAAATCAGGTGGACTACAAAATTGGTCTTGAGATCCTGACTGCGGTTGGTGTTCCGGCCGTAGTCAAATTTATGCATGAAGCTGGTGTAGGGGATAACGTCTTTCTTGATGGAAAGCTTTTTGATATTCCGAATACCATGGCTGGTGCAGCTCGTAGTGCCTCAGGAGTTGGGGTCAAGATGTTCAATATACACGCGCTCGCTGGAGCTAAAGCGATTCGCTACGCGGCAGACAACAAGGGCTCGATGTAAGGTACCCCTTTCTTAAGACAAATAGTGAACCAATTAATTGTATTCTAGCTTGAGGAGATTTTTTTAGCAAATTCTCTAGGAGACATTTTTAATACGGTATGAATTCTAGTGGTATTG
>Ga0163144_10009884_pt1 | contig 20410 bp, 19 predicted proteins | sample OliLak19BULKMAT1_FD_123175 | JGI IMG/M metagenome (GOLD analysis project Ga0163144, IMG submission 123175) | Freshwater microbial mat bacterial communities from Lake Vanda, McMurdo Dry Valleys, Antarctica - Oligotrophic Lake LV.19.BULKMAT1 | ecosystem: Environmental > Aquatic > Freshwater >... | reverse complement strand
CCGCAAGGAGTTGCTTCGCGGCTTATCGGCTCCGCAAGGAGTTGCTTCGCGGCTTATCGGCTCCGCAAGGAGTTGCTTCGCGGCTTATCGGCTCCGCAAGGAGGTTGCTTCGCGGGCCTTGGCGGCCGGCGGTGGTCTCGACAAGGTCGCGCTCTTTTCTTCAGCGATCGCTTGCTGAGCTTCTTCAACGTCTGCCTTCAGGATCGTGAGGGCTTCGAGGTATTCGAGCAGAACTACCTCGAAGCCGCGGTTACCAATGATCGCGAGGGCGTAGCCAACGTCCTCGAAGTCACGGTCCGGCGCGGTGTGCCTGGCTTCCCTCAGGATGCGGGCGCGCAGCGCCGGTAGCTCTGCACAAAAGCTGCGAAGTTGCGGCACTCCCGCAGCTGGGTCGTTCAGCGCACCCAAGATCGAGTGCAGCGAGGGGAGCCGTTTCAGCTCCTCCTCTTTCGGCTGAGTGTCCTCCGGCTTGAATGCTGCCCTCACGCAACGACGAACGGCGCATCGGCGACAAGACTAAAGGGTCAGCTGATCTTGGTCAGAGATCAGCCGACCTTGGTCAACCATCAGCCGACCTTGGTCAACCATCAGACGACCTTGGTCAACCAGCCGAAGCGATCAGGGCTGTCGCCCCGCTGAATGCTGGTGATCTCTTCGTAGAGCTTGATCGCGAGGGGGCCCGGCTTGCCGTCGTTGATGGCGAGCCTGTCGTCACCGAACGCGAGCTCGGCGACGGGGCTCACGACGGCTGCCGTGCCGGAGCCGAACACCTCTTTCAAAGAGCCGTTCTTCTGGGCATCGAACAGCTCGGTCACGCCGATAGCGCGCTCTTCGGCGGGGAGGCCGAGATCTTTGGCCAACGTGAGGATCGAGTCGCGCGTCACGCCAGCCAGGATCGAGTCACCGAGCTTGGGCGTGATCAGCTTGTCGCCGATCACGACGAACAAGTTCATCGTGCCGACTTCTTCGACGAAGGCATGCTCCTTCGCGTCGAGCCAGAGCACCTGATCGAAGCCAGCCTTCTTGGCCTTCACGGCGGCGTACATGCTGGCTGCGTAGTTGGCGCCGGCCTTGGTCGAACCGATGCCACCACGCGCGGCGCGCGTGTAGTCGCGCTCGACCCAGATGCGGACCGGCTTGAGCGACTCGCCGCCGTAGTAGGAGCCCACCGGCGAGGCGATGGTGAAGAACGAATACTCGTTCGAAGGACGCACACCGAGAAACGCCTCAGTCGCGATCAACGTCGGCCGCAGATAGAGCGCTGTGTTTCTGGAGGATGGCACCCACGACTCTTCGGCAGTGACGTACGTCTTCATGGCTGCGACGAAATCTTCTGGGTCGAGCGATGGCATGCACAAGCGCTCTGCACCGCGCGTCATTCGCTTGGCGTGCATCTCGGGCCTGAACAGCGCGACCGAACCATCTTTCTGACGAAACGCTTTCAACCCTTCGAACATCGCCTGCGCGTAGTGAAGCGCGCCGGCCGCAGGATCGATCTGGAACGGGGCGTAAGGCTGGATGCGGGCGTCTCTCCAACCGGAGTCGGTGCGCCAGTCGATGACCAGCATGTGGTCGCTGAAGAACTTGCCGAAACCGAGCTCGGACTCGGGGGGGCGAGGCTTCGGGGCCGTGGTCTTGGAAGCGCGAATATTGAGCATCGAGCCCTCCGAGCGGGAACGAGAGAACGTGTGCGAAGCGCAGTAAGGCCCGGCTTTTTCGGTGAGTCAGCAAAAAAAGCGTGTACCGGTACAGAGGTCGCTGGATTGTCTCGCAGGGTGGACGATCGCTGCGCTACGGAGCCTACGGATGCGCTGCCGTGGTCACTGGTTGTTGGCTGCGAGGCGTGATCACGAAGAGCACTCGTGGCACCATGGGCGCGTGAAGATTCACTCTCGCAGAACCGCGCTCGCTCTGTCCCTCCTCTCCTTCATCGGGCTCGTCGCCTGCAGCTCCGGCGGCTCGTCGTCCTCTTCCAACTCACCTCCGCAAAAGGGGTGCACAGAAGAAGCAAAAGTCTGCCCGGACGGCAGCGCTGTTGGTCGCACGGGACCGAGCTGCGAGTTCAGCCCTTGCCCGGAAACATCCGCGACAGCGCCCGCAGCCGATAGCGGTGCCGTTTGCAAAGACCAGTGTGGCGACGGCACGTGTCAGGAGATTGTGTGCCAGGCGATCGGCTGCCCGTGCTCCGAGTCGCCGGCGAGCTGCCCGAAGGACTGCAAGCAATAGCGATCCGCTGGCACTCGACGGCTTCACGCGTTCGACCGATCATGCGCGAGGTGCCCCTCGCGTGCGACTTTCGCAATGACACCGGAAAGCTCGAGATGGAGTTTCTCGGCAACAATGTGGTTCGCTCGCGGTTCGAGGGAACCTTCGGCGTCGACCACGCCACGAAGGACCAAAAACCGTGACGTCCGAGTGGCATCGATTGCGGAGCTCAGCGCACGGGTCAGGTGCACAGCACGGTCGTGCGCTACTTGATCGATGTTCGGACCGGTCGCGCCCTTGACGATCCTTTCAGCTACCCGCTGCCGCGGGCTCAGCCTGATGCTCCGACCGCATTGCAGCCTTCGGAGCATGCACCGCGATGCCGTCTCCAGTCGAAATCGCTGTGGCTACGTTCCATTGTGGAGTGTATCCGCTTGCGCGCCACGCCGAACGCGCCCCCTTTCGGCTGCGTCAGCTCGGCGGCAGCCCGTGGACAAGGCATGGATAGAGTTCTCTGCGAACCCACCACAAGCGCGCACCGGGCTCACCACGGAGGGCGTCACCTTCGAAGCGTTCTCCGACATGGAGAGCTCGCTGGTTGCGCCCAACGTCGGCTTCAACGTCGTCGGCGGTTTTTTCTTGGCCCGACCTGATGCCGGAAGCACCTGGCGCTTCGCGGCCGACGGAGCCTTCGAGGCGACATTCGAGGCGCCGCCGGGCCTGAGGGTCCCCGAGGGCGCGCTGAAGGCCCGTCGCAGCTGCGATCAAATGGGCCTCGACTCGCCGGCGCGCTATGCCCGAGATCTCGATCTGATGCTCGCGGCCGAAGGCATCGCCACCTCTTCAGCTCGGGGCGCAACCATTGAGGTTGGCACGTACCCCCACGACGATCGGCGTGCTCGCCTCGGGCGTGCGGTTTCGCCCCGTTGCCAGAGTCCATGGGTTCGTATCGTTCGAGCTCGAAAGGTCGAGCTTCCGCCCCACGACCAGCACCTCCCTGCTCCTGCGCGAGGCGCCTTTCGCGAATTGCGCCTTCGATCCGCCAAGCCCTGGAACACGCTGATTCGTGCCAGGCGCGGCGCTCGTCTGCGAGTGAGCTCGCGGACGACGCCCAACTTGCAGCGATCCAAACGCCGTTAGCACCTCGAGGTCGAACGCGTGCCTCGGCCCGGCAAGATAAGCTTACCCCCACGATGCCTCACCCAATCGAAGCCGCATTCGCCACGCCGCGCTGGGTGGCAGCGGCGTCACCGACTTCGTGGCCGAAGGCCATGATCGAGTGGGCCACGCAGCAGGGTTCGATCGTAGCGTTGGCAGTACTCGGCTTGGCGGCCTACGGTGGCAAGGCCGTATTCGTCGAAGGCGAGGGCCGACCCTGTTCCCTACCCCTCCGTGGCGGGGGGCGTCTGGAATGGGCCCTACCTCGTCGCGCCCGGTCGAAAGACGCGACGAAGTCGCGCCGACACAACATCATTATCCCGCTTCGCCATCATTTGACGTCATGAAACAATGCGCCGTGCTGACCGGTCTCGCCGTGGGGGACGCACTGGGGATGCCGTTCGAAACCGAGCCACCCACCAGTCAACGCCTCCTCGAATGGGACGGCGTGAGCTACCTCGGGAGCGACTACCACCTCTTGTCACCGGGTCAATGGACCGACGACACCATGATGGCCTGCCTCATCGCGCAGGTCCTAATCGAGAATGGCGGGTACGTCGCCGAGAAAGTCTCGGCGCGCTACGCGGGCTGGCTTGCCTCAGGCGACCTTCGGGGCATGGGCAAAACCACCCGCGCCGCGCTGCAACGCTTGCAGGCGGGCGTTCTGTGGACGGATTCGGGTGTGCTCGGCTCGCTTGGAAACGGCTCGGCCATGCGCGCGGCTCCCATTGGTGTGTGGTATCGCGACGACCTGCCAACCGTCGACCGGGTCGCGCGCCTCGACGCGGCGGTAACCCATCGCTCTCCCGAGGCGTCCGACGCGTCCGCGGCCGTGGCGTTGGCGGCGGCGCTCCTCGCACTGGGCGTTCCGCGATTCCACATTCTTCGATTAGTTCTAGAGCGCCTTCCGCCGCTGGGCGCCATTGCCGAAGGGCTATCCCGCCTCTCCTTGGACGCGGGCGACCCTCGAACTGAGAAAACGATGGCGGCAGAGATGGCTGCAATGGGCACCCGCGCCGTCGCGACGCAGACCGTGCCCGCTGCATTCTACGCATTTCTGCACGGCAAAGACTACCTCTCCACCGTCAGCGCGGCGGTGCAGGCCGGTGGCGATACAGACACCACTGCAGCAATTGCGGGTGCATTGGCTGGCATTTTCTATGGGCGCGCCGGCATCCCCGCCCACCTGCTGGCCGGGCTGGAGGCAGCTGAGGCGCTTGCGAGCTACGACGCGGCCCTGATGACCCGTTGCGTGCAAACAGATGACGCGTGAAACGAAGGGAGATGGCCCCGAGACGACTGGCATCGATCAGGAGATCGTCGACCTGCAAGAAGCCGTTAGATGCCAGTGCATCGATACCAGTCTCGGCTTGTTCTGGGTCTATCGGGTGCCCGCCGAGATGGGCCGAAACCCGCGAACGGGCGAGCTTTTGCCCATTCCCGAGCGGGCTGCGGTCGGTTTCCTTCCCAGCGCTGATCTGCTCGAGGCGGCAGCTACCTGAAGTTCCTCGCGAGCCCGATTTGGCGCGCCGCCCTGCGCGACAGCAAGTGATTTTGGCGACGCCGCACGGGGGGGACACGGTAGAATGCATGGGGTCGGTCTGGCGCAGCAGAGACCGGGCTGTCGAATACGACCAAGGACAACCGGTCGAGCAGTCGAGACTGTCCTGAGCTACGGGCGCTACAGGTAGCGATAGACGATGAGCCGAAATGTTTTCATCGGGGAAGGCTTCGCGATTGCGCTGCTTCCGCTGGTCCGTGCTCCCAAGGGCCCGTCCGTGCTCGGTGCGCTACTGAAAGTTCTTCCGGGTCCGGAGCTGAAGATCCATGAATCGATGCTGGAGGTCTCGGCGCCGGAGGGGGTCATCCTTCGCCAACGGGGTGCCTTCGGGCTCGGCGGAGCTTGCATAGCCGGACCCCATATCCGTCGATTCTCTGAGGACGCGAGCACCGACTCAAGGGCGACGACGATGCGTTGGAGTTTGAACGAAAGCATCGTGGAAGTTCCATGTGGGGACGGGCCCTCGGATCTACGAGCCACGTGGCTCGCTGTGCAGATTCCGCTGCCCAACGACGTGCACCTGGTGGTCGATTTCTTCAATCGCAGCGCCCACACGGTCAACATCGCTACCGCGATGCGCGAAGCGGTGTGCTGGGCCGACGGTGTTCCCTACCCCTCCGTGGCGGGGGGCGTCTGGAATGGGCCCTACCTCGTCGCGCCCGGTCGAAAGACGCGACGAAGTTTTAGCCTCGACGATTTTCCTGGCGTCCCGCGAAGCGGGACGCACGAGATGAGTGTGGGCTTCGGCGGCGAGCGGAGCTCACCCGAAACGGTCACCTGGAGGTGAGAGTCTGTCTGCCGAGGCAACCGCAGTCGAGCCCGATGTTGACTAACTGGCTCGGAAGCCTCGATCGGGTGCTTGATGTTGGCCGCACCCTTCCTCACTCAGCGTGGCGTGTCCCTCGGGCAGGTTGCCCGCTCGAGAGCTGGCACGGCTGTTGCGAAGGTGCGCGCATGTCGATCCAACGCCCGGAATTCCTGACGGCTGTCCTGTTCCTGTGGCTCAGCTCGTTCGTTTCCTGCGCGCCAATGAGTGAGCCAAACGAGCGGGAGCCTTCGGGATCAGACGCCGATGAGGTCGTTGCCGGCACCGTCGGGAGCGCAGCCGAGACGAGCTGCTCCACCGGCGCAGTCTTGGGCCTCTCGAAGCAGATCGTCTCCGAAGTGAATTGCCTCTCACCGAACGCCTACGCGGAGGTGCCATCCCGACCCAATCTCGTCACCGGCTCGCACGTCTTGCGGTACCTGCAGTCCGCAGCGCGCGACTCGCTGGTGGCGGCGCTGGACGCAAAGCCCAACGCGACGATGCAGGTCAACTCCATGTTGCGAACGCCGGTGCAGCAGTATCTGCTGGCAGTTTGGGGTGCCGATGGCGCGTGCGGTGTCGAGCTGGCCGCCGAACCGGGCACCAGCAATCACGAAGGAGGCCGTGCGGTCGACGTGGAGCAGTTCGGCAGCTGGCGCTCGACCCTGGAGGCGCGGGGCTTCGTATGGTTCGGCACCGGCGATGATGTCCACTTCGACTTCGTCGGCTCGGGCGGCGACACACGCACCCTGGGCGTTCAGGCATTTCAACGATTGTGGAACCGCAATCATCCTGACGATCCGATCGCAGAAGACGGTAACTACGGTGCCCAAACCGAAAGCCGCGTGATCGCCTCGCCCGCGCAAGGGTTTCCCTTGGGGGCAAGCTGTGGGCCTGCGTCGAGCGCCGCGATCGAGGTTTACTGGAAACGTCAAACGAACGACAACTACGACCTGCGGGCGCTGGCTCCAACCAGCATCGTGCGCGTCGAATACTTCGTGGACGGCTTTCCGATCGGAAGCGCGACACGGCTGGATGGCGACAACTTCCCCGACGCCTATGGCTTTTCGCAGGGAGGAAACGGGCGGCTGTTCGAGGTGCGTGGGTTCGATGCCGGGTCCACGCAAACAGGGCGCGGCGTCGGCTCGATCGACGTAACCGCTGGCAGCGCGTTCTTCATTCGCCAACTGGGTGCGGGCTTGTACGAGGTCGGGCTGGAGAACGCGCCCAATGCCGTGGCGGCGGTGGAGCTCAGCGTTGACGGGTTCGCGATCACCGACTCCGTCTCCGGGGCGAAACACAGCACCCGCTTGGCTGTGCGGAACAAATACAACCAACTCGGCAAGCGCAGCTTTGCCTTGTCGACCTTCAATGCGAATGGCTCGCTGCGCGGTACCGTGACGCGCACGTTCGAGCTGCGCTAGGCGGGCCTACAGGCCCCGCTTGCCTCGCAGCAGCTGAAAATACCGACGAGCAATGCCCGCCGAGCGCGCTGCGCTCGTCGCATCGCCTCCGTGTTTCGAGAGCATTCGCGCAAGGTAGCGACGCTCGAACTCTTGAATCACCAGATCGCGCGAAGCGGACAGCGGCAAGTCGCTGGCGAGCACGCGTTCGATCGGATCTTGCGCTGCCGATGCGGGAATAGATGGCGGCGGCGCCGGTGTGCTCGGCCGCGCACGTGCGCCGGGCGCAGGGGCCAGATCGCCGAGGGCCAAGCGCCGCGCCACTGCGTTCCTGAGCTCGCGCACGTTCCCCGGCCAATCGTAAGCTTCTAGCCGGCGTATGAAGTCCGCAGGCAGGGCCGTATCTTCGCCGATGGAGCGCCAGAAAAAGCGCGCCAAGAATGCGATATCTCCGTGCCGTTCGCGAAGCGGCGGAAGCTCGACTCTGGCGACGGCCAGCCGATAGAAGAGGTCGTCTCGAAATCGGCCATTCTGGATCTCGCGCTCCAGATCCCGCCGGGTCGCGCCCATGACCCGAACATTCACCTTGATCCATTTGCTGCCCCCCACACGGCGGATCTCGTTTCGTTCGATCGCTCGCAATAGCTTCGGCTGCAGCGAGATATCGAGGTCTCCGATTTCGTCGAGCAGCAACGTGCCGCCGTCGGCTTGCTCGAAGACGCCGGCCTGGGAGCCCACAGCGCCGGTGAACGCGCCGCGCTCGTGTCCGAATAGAGCGGCCTCCATCAACGTCGGTGCGATGGCAGTGCAATCGAACACAGCGAAGTCGAGCGCAGCGCGCGGGCTGGCGGCATGAATGGCCTCCGCAACGATCTCCTTGCCCGTGCCCGTGTCGCCCTCGATCACCAGCGGCACGTCGCTATTGGCGATGCGCTCGAGGAGAGGATAGAGACGCCGCATCTCCAAGCTGGTGCCGAGCACACCGCCGAAGTGATCGAGCGCGGAGCCGGCGAGAATGTTGGTCCCCAACAGCTCGACACGCAGGCTCGTGTCACCGAGACGCACCGTCTCGCCGCCCGAAAGTCTGGCCTCCCGCACTTCGAGGCCATTGACGAACGTGCCGTTGGTGGAACCAACGTCGACGAGGCGCAGTGTGCCACCCACCACGTCGAGCGTGATGTGGTTGCGCGAGACGCTGAGGTCGCTGAGACGAAGGGCGGAAAGGCTACTCTTGCCGAGGTGGGCACGTGACGGTCTTGTCCCGTCGATGGTGATGGATTGCCCCGCATCCGGCCCCTCGACGACGCTGACGCGGAAGGCCGCTACGTCTACCGGTCGCAGGTAGCCCACCGGAGTGCCTTCATCATCGTCGAGCTCGCCCATGGAGGCGGGCAGTCTGCGCAAGAAACTCCGCGGTGCCAACACGATCCGACCGAAACGTGCAGACTGCTCGGCGAGCCCAGCCTTTCAGCGTTGCGAGCCTTCGCGCCGACTATTCGAGCGTGAAACTGCGAGTGATGGTCCCGCGCAGCGTCCCGTTGGCGTTGAATGTGGAGATGCGGAACTCACGAGCACCGAGCTGGGAGAACGTGTGGCGCACCGCCTTGCGAGTCGAGCGTGTGAGCCCGCTCACAGAATCGGGCAGCAGGATGCCGTCCGCGCGGACTTCGATCGCGGCCACGCCAGCCGGCGGCCGCTCGAGGCCGATCTCGTACAGCCGCTCGCCCATCTGCTTGATATAAACGGCCGTCCCTGCGGTGACGTCGAGGGAACCGACGCCCCGTGCGACCGGCGCGCTCTGCGCGTCGAAGCCGATGACCTCGAATCGCCGCTGTGTCTTCTCCGTCGAGAACGTGTAGAGGTCCGGAAAATTGTCGCCGTCGAGCCTCGTGGCTGCTCCAATCGTGAAGCCATCCACCCGATACTCGACATGATCCACTTGCGAAGGCCCGAGCGCACGCAGATCGTAGTGCCCGTCTGGTTGTCGAGCCCAATACACCTCCATCGCGATCGAATTTTTCGCCGCGCCGATGAACCCCTGAAGATCGGCCAACGTGCCATTGAATGCGTTGACGTCTACAGGCCCCGAAATTCCCGGCACCACTCCATTGTCTGCGCTTTGCCAGAATTTCCAGCTGTCCCACTCCGACGGCACATTGGGACAGCTGACCCCGTAATTGGCCACCCAAAGCGGATAGTCTGCGAGGTCGTTCGCGACGGGCAGTGTCTCCCAGAAACCGATCGAGGTGTAGATGATGGGTGTACGGCCCGTCGCTGCTGCAACGTGCTCCAACCAGGTGCGGGCACGCGCCAGCACGACTGTTCCTGAGACACCATTGGCGGTCTCGACGTCGAGCACTGGCGGCAGATCGCTTTCGTCGAGGTCGCCCATCATGTCGAGCAACAAGTTGGCCTGTGCAACGGGATCTTGGTTCGCGCGAAAGAATTGGTAGGCTCCGCGGATGACCCCCGCGTTCTTCGAGCCGGCCCAGTTCGAATCAAAACGGTCGTCGGGAAAGCTCGTGCCATCGCTCGCGCGGATGAACGCGTAACGCACGCCGCTCTGCCGCACCGCCGCCCAGGAGATCGAGCCCTGAAACTCGGAAACGTCAATCCCCTTCAAGGTCGTTCCAGTGGGACAAACTTGAATCTCTTCTTCGGCGTCTGCTGCCTGCTCGACCTCGACTTCTTCCGCGCCGGGCTGGCACGCGAGACTCATGAAGCAGAACGCCCACGTAGCTTGCATAAACAGGCGCATTCGGTACCTCGTGGGGGTTGTGGCGCGGTTCGTGCCAATCGCAAAAACAGCTGACGTACGCGTTCAGTAGCAGCGGGTGTGCCAGCAGGGTCGAGCGGGGCTTGCGGTGCGCCGGATCCATGCGATCCGATTTGCTGGATCCGCGTGATCCTCGTGTTCCCAGTCTTGCCTCGCACCTGGACGCCACGGCAGACTTTCGGCTGCCCTCGCCGCAGGCTACGATCGACCTCGCGCATGTCCGCGGTTCCGCCCGCCTCCCCCAACCCCTGGTCAGGCCAGATCCTCGCTGGTAAGTATCGCCTCATCGAGGTTGTGGCCCGTGGCGGGACAGGCGTGCTGTACGCAGCCGAGCACCAAGGACTTGGCTCCCGTGTTGCCGTCAAGATGCTGCAGTCTGGATTTCTGGAACGGCAAGACACGGTGGCACGCGTGCTTCGTGAGGCGCACGCCATGGCGCGGCTGAAGAGCGAACATGTCGCGCGAGTGCTCGATGCCGGGCAGGCGGAGGATGGCACCCCGTTTCTCGTGATGGAGCTGCTGGACGGCGAGGATCTCGGCGAGGTGCTCAAACGCCTGGGCCGGCTGCCGTTCGAGCAAGCAGTCGACTTCGTTCTGCAAGCATGTGAAGGCCTTGCTGAAGCCCACTCGGTTGGTATCGTGCACCGCGACCTCAAGCCGGGCAATCTGTTCTTGGCGAAGACTTCGAACGGGGCATCGATCGTAAAATTGGTCGACTTCGGTATCTCCAAGCTGGCAGCCAGCCCCGGAGAAGCCACGCTGACGGCGCCGCAGTCGCTGCTTGGCTCGCCCCACTACATGGCGCCAGAGCAGATACGCGCACCGCACGACGTAGACGGCCGCGCAGATATTTATTCGCTCGGCGCGGTCCTGTTTCGTCTGGTTTCGGGCCAGCGCCCGTTCGAGCGCGACTCGGTGGCGGACCTGATGATCGCCGTATTGCAACACTCTCCACGCTCGCTCGCGTCGCTCGTGCCTGGACTTCCGCCCGACCTCGCTGCGATCGTCGCGCAATGCCTCGAACGTGAGCCCGACAAGCGCTTCGCCACCGTGATCGATCTGGCGGACGCACTGGCGCGCCTGCTCGGGCGAACGCGATCGCTACTTCCCGTACCGCACCAAAGTCTCGCACCGCACCCGGCTCGCGCTCCGGTGCCGCCTGCGCCAACCGAGCAGGAGGCGAAGGTATCCTCGCTGACGCCTGCGGGGCTGGTGCTCGACGCGCTTCCATCACCGACAGTTCCTGCATTGCGACCCAAGCGCGCGCCATACGCGCGCCTCATCCTCGGGCTGCTTGCGCTCTCGGCCGTCATCGCCACGGGCGCGTTCGTGGTTGCGAGTGGGCGTTCGACGTCGGTGAGCAGTCGAATTTCGGCTCAGCCGCTGTCGCTGCTCAGGTCCTTGACGCTCTCCAGCGCGCGTAGCGAGAGCGCGCTGCCAGGCCAACTGACGAGCCAGAGCGCCGCTGCCGCCGAGCCTCCAGCCGTCGACGCATCCGCTAGCGTTGCCGCTCCTGCAAGCGCGACGCTGGCTCGTCCACTGTTGCGGCCGGGCCCGCTGCGGCTTTCGCCGAGCGCAGATATTTTCGAGGACCGACGGTGAGTCGCCGTAGGATTGGCACCGGGTGTTGCCTGTCGTTGGTTCTGTTCGCGATGGCGAGCCATGCCCAGACACCCGAGGAAAAGACGCTCGCCGAGTCTCTCTTTCGCCAAGCCCGCGCGCTGCTCGCAGAAGGCGCTACAGCCGAAGCTTGCCTCAAGTTCGAGGAGAGCCTGCGACTCGATCCTGGTTCCGGAACGGCGCTCAACCTGGCTGCCTGTCGTGAGGCGAGCGGCCGAACTGCGACAGCGTGGGCCGACTATTCCACGGCGCTCGAGCTGGCCAAGAAATCGCAACGAGCGGACCGAGTCGCGCTCTCCAAGCGAAAGATCAGCGAGCTCGCACCGCGCGTTCCCAAGCTCACGATCGTCGTGATTGCCGATACACCTGGGCTCCTGATACGGCTCGACGGCATCGAGATTCGCGCCGGCGCCTGGGGCTCGCCGCTGCCCGTCGATCCGGGCGCACACGTGATAGAAGCATTCGCCATTGGCTACCAGAGCTCACGCGTGGAGGTCGCCGCAGCCGAAGGCACGAGTCAGCAATTGGACATCGGTGCGCTGACGCCCCTCGCAAGCGAACCGGGCGCGGGTGAAGCGCCGATTCCCCCGCCGACTACCAGCCAGACAAACGCGCCGCAATTGGCTGCCCCTGCTCCACCGCCATTGCCGGACACCATCGGTGGCGCGCCGTGGGCCACGCCGCTGGGCATCGGCTTCAGTGTCCTGGGTGCCATTGCGCTCGGCACGGGCATCGGTACGGGCGTGACAGCCTTGCGCCTCGGCGACGAAGTCGAAGTAGAGTGCCCTGCCAATGCCTGCTCAGCCCGGGGCTTGAGCGCACTCGAAGAAGGCCGCGGCTATGCGGATGCCTCCAATGTAACGTTTGCCGTGGCCGCCGGGAGTGCGGCTTTGGCCATTACGTTCTTGATTGTAGGTGCAACGTCGGTCAGTCAATCCAGCTCGAAACGTGCACAGCGGGTCAGCCCGTGGCAGAGAACGTTGTGTTTCTAGTGCGCCTCGTCGCTGGTCTTGGCACCGGAATGCTGATGCTGGGCTGCCAAGCCTTGGCCGGGCTGGAGGGGGACTTCCGCCTTCGCGATGGCGGCGCAGATGCGGCAGGCGGCTCCGATGTGACCGGCGGGATGGGTGGCAGCGGTCAGGCTGGCGCGCCCGGCTGCGTACTCGGCATCCCCCCCGCGCGACCCGACCTGCGCGACGATGGTGACATCCGCTTCGTCGTCGCGCTCCGCGAGGTAGATCTCCGCGAGGATTCGGGGGAGCCCGTCGGTTTCGATCTGGACGGTCGTTGCACCTGCGGCGACGGCGCGGAGCCGAGCGATGCGTTCCCCTCCAGCTGTTCGGCTCCGCCTGGCGCCACTGCCGGCAGCCTATGTGACGCAGAGGGCGGCGTTGACGGTCAGAGCGCGCACATATTCGGCCAGTTTTCTGCCTCTGGCTTCGACTCTACGTCGATGTCCTTGGGTGCCGACGCAGGATACTGGAGTGTGCTGATCGAGGTCACGGGCTACAACGGCCAGCCCGACGATCCCAAAGTCGCCGTCAACCTCTTCAACGCTTTGCCACTCGACGCACCAGCTTGGGAGGGCGCAGATCTCTGGCCGATAGACCCCGACTCGCTCGAAGACGGGGTCTCCACGGAAAAGCCTCGTTATCGTACCGAGACCGCCTTCGTCCGGAGTGGCAAATTGGTGATGTCGCTCGACTCCAGCGCGCTCGTGTTCCGTTCCTACAGCGGTGGCCACCTGACGGTCCGGCTCCAAGGGTCCACCCTCGTGGCCGAGATCGCCTCGACCTCTACCGGATTTGCGCTGCGCGACTCCATTGTCTCGGGCAAGTGGAGCGCGAGCGACATCTTCAATGCGTTGGACAGCTTTCGACTCGATGATGGCTCCCCCGTCTGCACCGACAACCCGCTCTTCGCGCTCGCCAATGCGATTGTCTGCTCGAGCCTCGATGTCAACGCAGGCTCGGCCAACATCGCCGAAACTTGTGATGCGATCTCGTTCGGGCTGGTGTTTCAAGCAGAGCCTGCGGGCCTGGGGGCTGTCGGCTCGATTCCCGAGCTGCCGCCGGGCTGCCCGTCCAGAACCCTTCCGTCTACAGGGCTGTGCAGCTTTCTGTGAGCTCCGCTACTGCCACGCCTCGATTGGTGACCGACGCCCAAGGCCTTTCACAGCCACGCCTGATCCCACCGGGGAGCACCCTCATAACGGACCATGTATGGCGCGCTGAACGACAGGTCGAGGTTCAGCCGTCGCGTGTACACGTACCGCCACGTGTCGGCGTCGTCCTTGGGATGCTTGATGAAGAGATGCAAACGTCGAATGAAGCACGCGCCGACGCTGATGGTCGCCTCTGCCGACATGACCTCGATGACCCCAGTACCCACTGTCCAGCCCGTCGACGGCGTCATCTGCAGCCCCGTATAATGGAACTGAAGGTGGTTGCGGGCGAGCAGCATGGATAGCCCCCGTGCCGCCGCGTCTCGCCAGCTCGCTTGGGTCATATCCCGGCACATTTGAATGAAGTTCGAGCCCAACATGAAGGTCTTGGCGTCGCCCGACATTTCCAAGGCGCCCATCATGCGCGCCGAGCCTCCCAGCGTCCCTGACATGCCGAAGCCCAAGAAGCCCGTTGGGTCGCCGGCGACGTAGTTATGGCTCCCGTCGCGGGCGGGAGGCGCACCTTGGGCGCGGTGCCGCAAGATCGGAAAGCCGTACACATGCGATTCGAGCGACCCCGAAATGTTGACATCGGCTTTCAGCGGAAAATCAATGAGCGAGACGCCAGCGCTAGCGTTGAGCGAGACTTCGTGCGCGTCCAACATGTATTTTCGAGGCCAGTTCGGGAGGTACTTACCCTCGTGACTGATGTGACCCGCCGTCGGCGAGCTCGAGTTCATGATCTCGAGTTGGAAGAACGGGGCCACGCCAACCGTGAACCCGAGTCGTCCAATTGCCCATGCCGAGAACCCACCCTCTACTTCGGGCAGGTCGTTTCCCTCGCCCGAGATGCACCAGCTGGAATTGTCGACGAAGTGCCGCGTAACGTTCCCGATCCTCGTGCGAATGCTCATGGTGTTCTCGCCTCAAGAGTGCTCGAAGTCGGGTTTAGATGCCTGCGTTGCGGCATTCGCACACCAATAGTGACCGTCTGCCTCATAGAGCCGGCCTCCACAGATCTCACATTTTTCGAGCGCGACCTCGACGGGCTCTTGCACCGCCATATGGGTTCTTTGCAGAGTCAGATGGTCCGCCGCCCCCTCTTCAAGTCCGAGAAATCGCGAAGCGGCGAACCGCGTTCGCTTATCCGCAGCAGCATACGGTGTGAGCTCCGCCGGCGAGCTGCCTGCCTTCGTGGGCTTGCTCGAGATGTGGTTGGCCGACCGCCACTGGGGCCGACCCGCACGGTCCCAGATCAAAGTGAGAATTTGCACAATATGCGTGGGTGCATGGAAGGCTGTTTGACCCACGAGGACGCTGGTCCAGCCGCCCAGCTCGCCCGCGAGTAGACCAAGCGAAGAGAAAGCGGCGCCCCAGCGTGCGGCCGGCACATCGAAGCCGAGATGGCGAACACACATCGCGTCGTCCTCCCACGCGCGAATGGTCAATCTTCGCGGCACGCCGCCGACGCACCCAGCCGCTCGAAGAACGGCCTCGACGGCCGACTCTGGCTCTGCGCCATTCCAACCGATGGGCTCGAGCACGCCGACTTCGCCCTTCGGTGTTCGGAACCACAAGACGGGCTCGATGGCCAACATCGGATCTGACTTGGTGGCATACCAAACAGCGCCAGCTTCCTCTTCTTGCTTCGGCTTGGACATTGTCGCTCCTTCACTACTACCGGGTAGAAGACCCAAAGCGCACCTGCTTGCCCGTGGTCTGGTTCCAGATCTGCGTGATGAGCCCACCCTGTACTGCGAACGAGACGGACGCCGCACTGGAGAACTGGTGTCCTCCGAAGAACGCTGCGTACTTGAACTTCTGGGGCAGCGGCAGGACATTGTGCGCGATTTGCTCTTGCCAGCCGTGAGGCGGGCCGAGCATCAAATACGTGCCATAGATCTGGTTACCGATGCCGCCGGACGGGGTCAACATGCAACACATGCCCAAGAACCCGGTGGGATCGCCTGCTTCGCCGGACGCGTCTGGTGCCAACGGACCAGTACGAAAGATCGGGCCCAACGAGCCCGACGGATTGTACTGAGTCCCTCCCGAAACCGTGACGACGCCAAACAGACTACCACCAACACCTATCTCGCCTGAACCAACTGCGTAATAACAGCGATAGACATCGGCGGTGTGTAGCTTGCTGGTGACCTCGAACCAGCCTGTGTAGGCACCAGCGGAAAGCCCCGCACCCGAGCTCTTCGAGAGTCCAGGCAAACCCGCGCTGGCCCCGCCAGCGTCCCCGACCGTTGAGATGGCCCAGTTGGAGCCCGCTATCAAATTGAGTCTAAAACCCATGGTAACCTCTATTCCCTGTCGCCGCCGTCGGCTCGGGCGAGGTTGATTTTCGCCAAGAGGGCAGCCTCTTCGCCGGTAAGCTCCACGGAGGCAGGCGCACTGCCCACGCCCTCCAATTTCTTCTTCAGATTCTCACAAAGATGAGTGAGCCCGACGCGCGCCATTGCCGCACCACATTCCGGGCATTCTTCCGGTACCGGTGCGTCGCACCCAACCTCGCCCTCCGCGGACTGCAATTTTGCTAGCGAGGCGCCGGGGTACGGGTTCAGATGCAAGTCTTTGCCGGCTTGGAGTATTACGTTGTCAGTTGCGGAGACGATTGCAGCCTTGTTGCGCGCGGCAATCGCAACCTCTTTCTCGGCGAGAATGGTGATGTTGTCGTGGGCGTGGATAGCCACCACTCCCTGTGCGCTGATCGTCACGTTTGGACCGTCAAGCACAATGGACGCCTCGCCGGTCGACAATGTGATACGACGATCCACCATCTCGATTGATGTTGGTGGGGGCCCCGGGTCCAGTTTGAAGTCTGATACGACATGACCCAAGTCTCGAAGCCGCGAGAATGCAGAGGCCCCGAAATCCGCTAGCGCGGACGTCGCCGGGTTGGCGAGCGGGTCACCGGGGATCATGCCCAGTACGGACGTGGCTGCGCTGCGCATCGTGGCGCCCAGTGACTGAGCAGCGCCTTCGATTTCATGCAACAGGCGTCGGGACAAGCCACGCGCGAGCGTGACGGACCAGCGACTTCCGACTATTGTGCTGTCTTCCACCCCAACCGAGGTGACCCGATTCATGCCTATGAAGCCGACCTGATTCAGGCCCGTCACTTCGACTTCGTCGAGGTTGACGAACTTGGTGCGGGTGGCGCCTACTGCGATGTTGTCGGTTCGCTGCGCATAGCGGGAGGTTTCGCCACCAACGGTGTCTTTGAGGTCCTGCTTGACGAGCCGGTCCATGTTCTTCTGCGCCTGCAAATACACGTGCTCGCGACCCGAGGCATCGTCGAAGCGCAGCTCGTTGAATCCCCCGCCTCCTGGAGTGGAGGCGGTTTTCCAGGTGCTGACGGTCTTGTTCTGGGGCAACGGGAAAGGTACCGACTCGGAGCCATTGTGAACGCGACCGACGACCATTGGGCAGTCGGGGTCGCCATTCAAGAATGCAACCAGGACCTCGTGGCCCACCCTCGGGATCGTGAACAGCCCGTATCCGCTGCCCGCCCAGCCCTGACTGACGCGCATCCACACGGAGCTGTCGCCGTCGAGCTCGTTGTTGCGATCCCAAGGGAACTGTACCCGAACGCGCCCGTATTCGTCGACGTAGATATCATCGTCTGTCAACTTGCCATTCATTTCACCTTCCGAGAGTGGCACGCTGTTGTGCACGCCCACAGCGCCGGCGGCGGGGATCGGAATACCCGTCTTGCCCTCTTGAGGCTGCGTCCCAACGACGACGGCAGTCTGAATGCCGAACATTCGGGGCTGGGGTGTGGCACGTCTCGGTCGATACGGATGATCCGTGCTTACGGCCGACACGGTAAAGGCCCATTCGTCGTTGCGCGCGACCTCGCCTTCGAGAACGAAGCTCACCGCGAGCCACGAGCACGACACGACGTCGGCTCTTGGGTGATTGGCGAATAGCACGATGCTGCCTGGGGAGGCATCGTTCGTGCTGCATCGAAAGGACAACAGTCTTCGGTCGGCGTGAAGCGCCTCGAGCATCAAGCGAGCTTGCTCGGAGCCACGGGCAGGGTCGTGTCGCGCGGTCCCCTTGTCGTCCGCAACCGGCGTCTGACCGTCTCCTTTGGCGTCGTCGCGCAGGTGCGACCCGGGCGCGAAATGAAATTGCTCGTGAGCAGCTTCTTCAGCTCGGCCCGAGGCGGCCTTCGGGTACAGCGGCTTCCGCGGACGCCTGGGATCATAATCGCGCAGGGTAACGACCCCAGGGCGTGAGAATTCGCTCAGGATCGAATCGGTGGCAAACGGCAATCGAGCCGCGCGAGCTGCAGTTGGCTCGTCGACATAGACCAGCGGCACGGACCTCGGCTCGTTGCTTTCGGGCGCGTCTCCTAGATGCAGGGTGGAGTCAGTCTCCCCTTCATCGGAGAACCAATACGAGATGCCCGCTTGTTCGAGTAGACGAGAAACGAAGGCGAGGTCAGTCTCTTCATACTGAGTTCGCAGCTCCAAAGTCGGATATGCGCCCGGGTGGATGTTCCACTCGCGTTCGATACCCCAGTCGACGAGCAGTCGGTCGACGATCTCGGGGATCGTGGCGTGCTGAAAGAGGCGACATTGGATCCGCTGCGAGAGACGCCACAAGGTTGCAACGACGGTTATCTCGTAGGTCGCGAGCGAGTCGTGCGCCTCCGAAGCGCGAAGAAACCGCATCGATTCGATGATGCCTCGCCAGCGCCTGCGCTCGGGCCAGACCAGCTCCACTTCCGCGCTGTGCCCCACGAATCCGGACAGGTCGAGATTGGTCTCGTTCGACACGGCGACGAGCACGATGCGAAACGGGGTGCTCATCCCCTCCCGGATGTGAAAGCGCCGCGCCGAGAGGCCTGCGAACGGGGCGGCGGCGATGTGTATGCGGACGTTGTCCATGCTCATGAGGGCCTCGTGCTTGGCAGCCTGGCCGACGGCAACGCCCCGCGTCTACGGCTGAGGGAATGCCTACTTGCGTTGTCCACTCTCGCTCCTTTTCTACGTCGCGAGCTTCAGCTCGTGGCCGGCCCCGACCTTTACCGAAGGCCGCCCAGTATTGACCTGCCCAGAAGGACACGAAACAGTCGCACCCACGTAACCAACCGGCAGACCGTTGGCCTTCACGCTCTGAAAACCAAGCCGGATCACGGCTGCGTGGGGCACGTGCTGCGGGCAGCCGTGATCACGAAGTCGATCCTGTTCGCGGACCAGCTCGAACCCTTCGACGAACACGTTGGGGCTGAAGCTCTTGAACGGTCGCGGCGGACAGCCGTCATGACCGCGGCACAGATCCACCTTCGTCGAGACCCTCGGCATGCGTCAGAGCTGAAGCAAGGGCAGGGCCAACGCTTGTTTCTCGTGATTCTGCTCGGACGACGACGGTCTTGTAGCGCAGAGCCTGCAGGCTACACGCTCACTGTGCTTGGGAAGCGGCGCCCGTCGACCGGCACTCGACCCGTCAATCACGACGATCTCGCAAAAGGCGCCAGCGAGTAGCTCCCTCACGGCTCCGTCTTCTTCGCCGCCTCGCCGAGGCGGCCGATCGCTACGATTCGCAGCGACCAAGAAGCGGTCTCTCGGCTGTCCTGGCGCGGATGCACTTCTGCCAACAAACGGACGGGCAGCGAGGTAGTCAGCGGCAGATTCGAAAGCGCAGCGGGCTCGACGTAAGCCGGGATCGACACATCCCTGACTCGCAGAGCCAAGCGCACCTTCGGGCCCCCGAGGACTTCTCGCTTGGGATGCGCTCGCTTCTCGAGCAGCGCAAATTCGACGTTGTTCACCAGGAAGGTAGGCGGGAACGATCGGTTCGCTTTCAACCACGCATCGCGCACCTGGTGCACCAGCTGAAGCGAAAAATCCGGCGTGCCAGAGAGGGGTAGCTTGAGCACTTCGAGCGAAGCGTCGAGCAGGTCCTTGAGGCGCTTGTCGGTCTTGCCGAGCGGAGTGGCGGCATCCGTCGTTTCGCGCAAGAGCTCGACCTCGTCGAAGGGGAGCTCGAGCGTCCCCGAAATCAAACACAGCGGCGCGTGGTCGCCGTCGGAGGAGATCTCGGCCTTGCGGTGCAAGCCTTCGTCATCCGCCGCTGCCTCCAAGACCTGAACGATGCTCCGCAGGTTGCGTTGACGCTTGTCGCGGTCCGACTCGGGCTCCGGTGGCGGCGGCGGCGCTTCTCCGCGCTTGACCGGTGGCGTGACAGCCGGCACCGGCGCTGCGATCACGAACCCTTTCCAAGGGTCATGCTCGAGCACTCGCTCGATGTAGCTCTCGTCGATGAAGATCATGCGAACCGAGCGAATTTGAGACCGCACAGCGACAGCCGACTCGCTCGGCTGCGGTGGCGGGACAACGTCTGCCGCCGCATCGGATGCGGCAAGGGCCCCCGACTGCGTTGCCTGACTCAGAGCCGCGTTCCGCTCAGCGGTCACCATCGCTGGCGGCCGTGGTGGAGCGGAGATCGCGGTCGGCATCATTGGGTTCGAGCGCACGGCCGCCTGTCCGTAGGTAAGACCTTGCGTCGATGGCAGCCTGGCTCTCGGCGCGGCCGGTGCCGCAGGCTCCTTGCTGGCCGAGCGGGTCGGGCGAGCGGGCGTCGGTGGCGGTTGTCGTGGCGCAGCGGCTTGCCCGGAATGGACGAACGGCAGACCGCGGACCGGCACCCGAGCGCTCTCGGTCGCCACTTCTTGGGTGCGACGACGGGGCTCTGGAGT
>Ga0163144_10009883_pt1 | contig 20411 bp, 18 predicted proteins | sample OliLak19BULKMAT1_FD_123175 | JGI IMG/M metagenome (GOLD analysis project Ga0163144, IMG submission 123175) | Freshwater microbial mat bacterial communities from Lake Vanda, McMurdo Dry Valleys, Antarctica - Oligotrophic Lake LV.19.BULKMAT1 | ecosystem: Environmental > Aquatic > Freshwater >... | reverse complement strand
TCCTTTCCGGCTCTCATAGCTCAAAAACACTCAACGCGAATCTGCTCTTCCACCCGCAACTCGGGCATCTCCCCTCTTTCACTGGAGTTGCGCGCATTTATCGAGTCGGTTGCGGAATCGCTGTATTAGTGCGACTTTAAAGGGATTTTTGCCACTTTTGTGGTATCATTCGTGACACCGTTGATGAGGAGTGACGCCTCGTCGCCTGTCACAAGAGGAACAGATGCAAACTAAGAAAATCATACATACCGCCAGCCACGCAGTGATTGGTATGGCCATCACCTTCGGCGCATTCGCCCAGACCGCCCCCCTACCAGCCAGCCCAACCGCTTCAGGCGAGATTGCCTGGTACTCAGTATCTCGTGCGATTCTGAACCCGGTAAACGGCACCGCGATCGTTTACGGCTATTACGCAGTCCTGAACGGAATCAACGGCCCAATGTTTACAGGGTTGCCCGGCGAATCCACTGCATTGTTCACTTTCAGAACGACGGTAGCCGCCTTATTGCCCCTCCCCTCCAACGGCGATATCGGTCTTATCTACGTCGGCCCTGGCACTTTTGACATCTACTACAACACCAGCCCCAAAGGCGATTGGAGCAACCCAGATACCTTCTCTAGCGGTAAGGTTGTGGCTACCTACAATCGGCCGCCTTTCCTCCTCAGCCAAATCGGACCCGCGCGAACCGAAGCCTTTGGCGCCTATATGACTTCCAGTTCTGACTTCAGCTATGGTGGTCAAACAATCAATTTCAAGAACTACATCCCCGGTGTCACCAGCATCAACACGTTCAGCACAACCCCTCTTCCAGGTACGGCTGACCTCCCGGTCGGTCAGGCGCTCGCAGGCTACGCAATCGTAACTGCGCTTCGTCCGCCGGCAGCAATGACAACTGCAGTCGCGTCACCGAAGACCCTGGCCGTGATCGCCCGCGAGATTACTCTCGATGCGACTCGCTCCACCAGTGCCGACGGTAAGGCTCTGAAGTACCAGTGGACTTTGGCGCCTGGATCCCCGTCCGTCGCCGTCCAGAATGGCGATACAGCCAATCCCACAGTTCGCTTCAGCAACCTCTCCCTGCGCGGCGATTACGGCTTCCTGCTCACCGTTACCGATTCGGCTGGCAAAACAAGCACCGATACGGCTACGCTAACTTTCCAGGGAACTGGCAACTAATCAAATTGCCCTCAGCATTACATCTTTCAATCCGAATCTTATAGGTCTCAATAATGCCCAGACTATCGACTTCACTAGACAAGCTCAAGAACAGTTATGAAATCGTCGTAATTGGCTCAGGGTATGGAGGTGGAGTCGCAGCATCGCGATTGGCGAGAGCAGGCCGTAACGTCTGCCTCCTCGAAAAAGGTCGCGAGATGCAGCCAGGCGAGTATCCCAACACCCCTCTCAAGATGGTGAAGGAAACTCAAATCGATATGCCTCAGCGACATATCGGATCGAACATCGGCCTGTTCCAGCTCCGCATGAACGATGACATTGCCGTGTTCACTGGTTGTGGGCTTGGCGGTACGTCCTTGATCAACGCCGGCGTCAGTCTGCGTGTGCTTCCCCGGCTGCTCGCCGACAAGCGCTGGCCAGAGCCAATCCGCATTGAACTTTCCAATGGGAATGGCAATAGCAAGTATGGCGGATGGGAAGATTATTACAGCATGGCCGAGGGCATGCTCAAGCCAGCCACTTATCCGGAAAGCTACCCCGCACTTCCAAAAATGGAGGCTATGAAAAAGGCCGCAGCAGCGCTGAATCTCCCCTTTGCGCGCGTCCCCATCGCGGTGACATTTGAAAAGCTCAAGGGCGGAGTCAACCAATTCGGTGTTCCTCAGGAACCCTGCATCGCTTGCGGCGACTGCGCTGCGGGCTGTAATCATGGCGCCAAGAACACGGTCCTGATGAACTACCTGCCCGATGCCAAACAGCACGGCGCCGAGATCTTCTGCGGCATCGAAGTCCGGCATCTCGAGCGCCGCGGCGACTCATGGGCCATTCATTGCAAAGACAGCAAGACAGGCCGCAATATTCTGCTCGAATCCGAAACCGTTATCGTTGCTGCCGGCACCCTCGGCACGAATGAAATCCTGCTCCGCTCAAGGGAGAAGGGCCTGAAGACCTCAGACCACCTGGGATCGCAATTCTCTGGCAACGGCGACGTTGTCGGCTGGTCCTACAACACCAACTACGGCATTAACGGCCTTGCCTTTGGCAACAAGTCCCCGGAAGGACGCGCTCCCGTTGGTCCGTTTGCATCGAGCATCATCGATGCCCGCGAGAAGGACAACTTCCTGATTATCGAGGGTTCGTTTCCGGGCGGTATGGCTCGCGGTGTAGCCGGCCTGCTCACCATGCTCAGCATGACAGGCACTGATACCCGCGGACCTCGCCCGATCCTATCGAGAATCAAGGAAAAGGCGCGCATCGCCACCTCGCTGCTGAATCCCTACTGGGGCGCAACCCATCGAACCCAAACCTATCTCGTCGTCAACGAAGACAACAATCTTGGCAAGATCTACATGCAGGGAGATCGTGCCCGTATCGACTGGCCAAACATCGGTCTCGACCCCATCTTCGACCGTTCCCGCGAGATGATGATGGGAGCCACCAAGGCTCTGGGCGGCACATTCATGACCCAAATGAAGGGCAAGAAACAGGCACTCTTGACAGGCCATGCTTCCGGAGGCGTCTTCATGTCTGACACCGCCGAAACCGGCGTTTCTAACCATAAGGGCCAAATCTTCAGCAATGCTGCTGGCGGAGAAACCCACCCGGGGCTATACGCCATGGATGCCAGTCTTTTCCCGATTTCAATTGGCGTTAACCCGCTTCTCACGATCACTGCTTTGGCCGAGCGCTGTTGCCGCACACTCGCGGCAGACCGCGGCTGGACCATCGACTATAGCTCTAAACACCCGCAATAGCCGGCTTGCCCTTGCGCATACTTAAAAGCGCCAGTCCAAACCAATATTCGGGAATATACCTAGTTGCTCATTCGTAATGCTAGCCGCCGATTGAGACCTTTTTCATGTTGTCACCGGGAACGCGGTCGATCAGCATCCGGAATGGATCGATGCCAGCCTTGTCGGGCTCTTCATCCACTAGGAACTTGTATTGACCCTTGCCGGTCTTCATCTGGATCCGTTCCCTGTATAAGACCTTGCCGTAGCGCTGGTCTTTAGCCGGTTTGGCGAAAGCACCGATCTCGATGAAATCATTCACTACCGCATCCGTCTCATTGCCAGTCGCATCGGCCTTGAATTTCTTCGTCTCGACCTCAATCGACACTTCATACTTGCCATCGGCGCGTTTGGTCGCCTTCGCTTCAATCGTCCGGTTGCCGAACAACGTAATGTCCTCGAACAAATCCTGAATCAAATAGCGCAAGTTCTCAGGGGTCTCTTCGCGAAATGCATCCACCAGTTCGTGGGCGGTCGGGTAAGGCGGCTGCGCGTAACCAAATTTCGCGATCATTTTCCGCAAGGCGCGATTCACCGCCTCCTCGCCGATCATCTCCTTCAGGTAGTAAATTACCGCGCTGGCCTTTCTGTAGTGTATGTATCCCTGCTGTGCCTCAACTCGAATCAGAGGTTGTTCCTTTAACAACTCCCGCCCGCGTGAGGACAAATAGCGATCTACTTCATACTCGAGAAACTTCCGCATCATGTTGCGCCCGTACTCGTGCTCCATCACCATCAGCGCCGAATACTGCGCCAGCATCTCGCTAAGCGCTGTAGCTCCCTGCATGTTCGCGCCAACCACCTGATGCGCCCACCACTGGTGCCCGATCTCGTGCGCAACCACGTAGTTCACCATGTCGATATCGTCGGGCTTGTCGAGCTTGGCGACAAATCCGATCGATTCGGAGTAAGGCATTGTTCCAGGGAACGCTTGAGCAAAACTCGCCACTCGGGGAAACTCGATGATCCGGGTTTGCTTGTGCATGTAAGGCCCGAAATTTTTCGTATAGTACGCCAGGCTTCGCTCAATCGCCGACATCATCTTCTGCACGTTCCAGGTGTGCTCGGGATGATAGTAGACCTCCATCGAAATACCGTTCCAATCCTTCCTCTCCACTTTGTAGCGGGCGCTCATGAAGCTGTAGAAGTTCAAGGACTCCTTGTCCAGCTTGTAGTGAAAGTAGCGGCGGCCACCTTCATTCCATTCCCTGACCAATGAGCCGGGAGCGATCGCGATCTGGTCCGGTGAGGTACTCAGTACGCTCTCCACACTTACCCAGTCGGAGTTATTGCTGATGTAGGTGTCCATGCAATTCGCAGTGCAGTTGCGCTCGAGCTTGGGCATGAGATCTTTTTCCGGCAGCCCGCGCTTCTTGCGTTCGTTGCGATCATCCAGCTCTCCCTCTGCCTGATAACCGATTTGCGGCACGATTGAGCTGTTGAAGAATGTCCCGTTTTGCACTAGCGACATCACTCCCACTTCATTCTCAATCCCCTTCGGCTCACGCTTGAGCGTGTACTTCATCCGGCGCTTCTCCCCAGCCTGCATCGCCGGTTCAAGCTTGTAGATGCGGTAGTAGAGTCGCTTGTCCTCTTTGCTCAGGGCGGCGCCCTCGATCTCGACGGTGTTCTCGAAGTCCGGGTTCATCACCAGGTGCAACTCACTGATGGGCTTTCCTGACTTGTTTTCGATCACCTGATCACCCCGCAACACAAGCCCTCGCTTCTCCGGATAGATGTCGATGTCATACTTGACGCTTGTAATTCGGGGCTGCGCCAGAGCCTGATACTTCTTGTAGGTTTTCTCGTACTCGGCCTGAAGATTCAGCCGTGTCTTCGGCCCCATCACTTCGTTCAATACATGGGTGTTGTAGTAAAGCCAGCCGCCGATTGCAGCAAACACAAGGGCAATGACTCCAACCGCCGGTGTAAGTCGACGGCGCGGCGTTTCTTTGCCCCGCGGCCACCACGCTACAGTCAAGGCAGCCAACATCAGCGCAAACACACTCCAGTAGGCTGTAAACCACCACCAGCTCTCAAGATAGGGCGCATAGCCATAAAGGTCTGAATAGGTATAAGACGGTCGCGACCCGAACCTGACCATCCTCGTTCCCACATCGAGCGGCCGCCAAACGAAGCCATTGGCGACGATGAAGATGATGAACGCAAAATAACCGACATACTTGTTGGGGCTCAGAACGTGAACGAAGAAGGCCAAAACGGCAATCAACACAAACCACGAGAAGTCGTACACGAACAACTCGCTGAGATAAAGGTCCAGTTGAAAACGATAAAACCCGAGCCCGGCCTGCGTCGCGATTCCGGTCACCATCATTAGCACCTGCAGAATCATCATCACGCCAAGCAGCGCCCCCAGCTTCGATGCGTAGCGCACCCAGGTTACCGACGGCGTCACATCTTCGATCTCGTCCATCCGCGCGTCGCGCTCCCGCCAGGTCATCAGGCCGGCGTAATAAGTAATCATCGCCATCGAGAACAGATAGAGCGACCCCTGTATCACTTCAACGATAAAGTAAGTGATCGGGTGCGTTGAATTGCCATAGCCTTCGCGGGCCGAAAAAATGATCGAAGGCACCGTATTCAACAGTGCTGCCGCCAGCAACACGATAAACGAGGTGGTCTTCACCAACCCCACAAACTCAAATCGCAATAGAGCGGTCAACTGTTGCCAGGCGCTCTGGGTGCCAGGCCGATAAGTGACTGTAGGAGCCACAACCGTCGGTACCAACTCCGTCGCCTCCTGAACCGTCTTGCCTTTCTTCGAACGCTCGGCAAATCGGAATCGGTAGTAGGTGAACGCAAGAATGGCCGCGCCCACACTCATCCACAGCAATCGGTTCCAAAACAAGAGCCCCTCCCACCCAAGCACCTTCGAGTTCCTCTCGGTAACCGTCCAATACTTCGTCATGTAGGAATAAGCGCTGACTCCAAATGGATCGAGCATGGCCGCCAGTGGTTCATTGTCGAGATCCTGCGTGAAGACCTCCGACAATGCATACCCAACCAGCAACATCAGCATTCCGAGAAAGGACGTCATGGTGCTTCTCGTAAGCGCGGCGATGCAAAATACGATCGAGGCTACAAAAAACGTATTGGGCAAGGCGAACGTGTAGATCGATGCGAAGTGCGCATCCCAGGCAATCGACCTCCAGCGCTCGGCATCGATCCACGGCATATAAGCCGCGAGGATCATAGCCGCTGAAACACCCATCATCGGAATCGTTGACACCAAAGCCGACCCAATGAATCGGCTCATCAGGAACGGCAGCTTCTGTAGCGGAGTCGTAAACACCATCTGGTGAGTGTTGTATTGAAAATCCCGCGCCGCTGCGGAATTGACGAATGCCGTCGCCATCAGCATCGTGAAGACGCCGATCAGCGCATAGTAGGTCTGGACCACAAACGGTGCATTGCGGTATGTATTCGTAACCGCCGCCCCGACCACAATCTGGTCGCTGCTGGCCGCCCCAAAGATCATGGCTCCGATCACGAACAAGAAGACCCACACCATCATGCCGCGCAACCAGTAACCAAGCTCGAATTTCAGGAGTTGAATGAACATGGCTGGCTCCTAGTTCATCCCGTTGATCTTGGCGAAGAACACATCTTCGAGGCCAGGTTGCGCTAAGCTGAATCCGTCATCGAGCGCCTCTTCGCTATAAACATGAATCAGCGGGCGGCCAGCGATCATTTTGTTCGAAATCACTTTGTACTGTTGCTCAAAGTCCTTCAGTTCAGCCTTGGCAATCTTGCGGCTGTAGATTTTTCCCGTCAGCGATTCAACCGCTGCGTCAGGTCCGCCCTCATACAGCACCTTGCCTTTGTGGATAATCGCCATCTTGCTGCAAAGCTCCAGCACGTCTTCGACAATGTGCGTCGAAAGGATCACGATTACACTCTCACCGACTTCCGCCAGCAGGTTATAGAAGCGGTTCCTCTCCCCAGGGTCCAGGCCAGCCGTAGGCTCGTCCACAATCAAAAGCTTCGGATTGCCGATCAACGCCTGTGCGATTCCAAAGCGCTGCCGCATACCTCCGGAAAAGCTCGAGAGCGCCTTCTTGCGATGCTCAAACAGATTCACCTTCTGCAGCATTGCATCCACCAGCGTCTTGCGTTCTCCGCCATTAGTCACGCCTTTGAGCAGCGCGAGATGGTCCAGCATTCCATAAGCGGAGATGCGCGGGTAAACGCCAAAATCCTGAGGCAGGTATCCAAGCCTCTGCCTTACTGCATCCTTGTCACGCAATACATCGATGTCACCCAAGGTCACGGTTCCAGAATCCGCATCCTGAAGGGTTGCAATCGTCCGCATCAGCGTCGACTTGCCAGCCCCATTCTGGCCGAGTAGACCATACATTCCTTGTGGGACCGTCAACGAAACGTCGTCGAGCGCCTTTACTCCGTTCGCATAAGTCTTAGAGAGATTCGAGATGCACAGTTCCATGATTTTCCTTGAATACGGCTTCGATTACCAACATGTTCCCCAATGCGTCCTCGAGCGAAACCGGTACCGGCCCATCTTCGAGAATCGCCCTGCTGAACAGATCGCCCTGGATCGTGTATTGGTCGCAAACGGGCAGTTCTTCAATGCCGCCCGGCTCTACAATAATCCGCATGGGACGATCCGGCAAGGCATTGAACGGAATTTCAATCTCCACTCGACCTTTGGTCCCGAAGATTAGCACGCGCTGATACGGATTCAATTGCGTGGAACAACTGAATACGCATTGACCTTGCGGATAGTCGAGAATCGCACTGGTGAGCCGGTCGGTTCCAAACTCGGGGTCCCGCTCGACGCTGGATGTCACCCGGACAGGTTCACAGCCGAAAATCATTCTCGACAGCGTCACCGGATAACAGCCGATATCCATCAGCGCTCCGCCACCAGCACTCATCTTGTTCCTGATATTCGCCGCATCCTTGTTGAAGTAGCTGAACACGCAGGTCATCAGCCGCAAATCCCCGATCGCGCCGGAATCCACGATTTCTTTCGCCCTAAGCCACTGAGGATGCGTCCTTGCCATAAATGCCTCACCCATCTTCACGCCCGTGCGGTCACGCACCATGATCAGTTCGCGAGCCTCTCCTGAGCTCAAACCAATGGGTTTCTCGCACAGGACATGCTTGCCAGCCTCTGCGGCCCGGATCGACCAGGGCACATGAAGATCGTTCGGCAATGGATTGTAAATGGCATCCACATTGGAGTCACTCAACAGCGCTTCGTAGCTAGCGTGAAGCGTCCCGATCCCCAACGCGTCGCAAACCGGCTTGGCCTTCGCAACGTCTCGAGAAGCCATCGCCACCACAACGCTATTCGACCCCTTTTGCATCGCCGGAATTACCTTCTCGCGAGCAATTTTTGCATTGCCAAGCACCCCCCAACGGATCTTCTGCTTCATCGGCTTACCCCTTAGACTCAATATGTGGATGTAATACGCGTGACGAATCATCTCGATCCGCACGAGGTTCTTGAAGGTTATCGCAAAGGGATCTTCCCGATGGGATACCCGGACGCGCCGGTCTTCTCTTGGCACCTCCCGGAAAAGCGCGGCATCCTTCCAATTGAAGACTTCCACACCTCGCGCAGTCTCGATCGCACACTCAGGCAGCGCCGCTTTGAGGTCACTTTCGATACTGCCTTCGAGCAGGTCATGCGAGCTTGCGCGACTCGAGGCGATGAGGATCCCGATCACACCTGGATCACGGAACGCTTCATAGAAGTCTACGGCCAGCTATTTCGCGAGGGGCACGCCCACTCTGTCGAAGTCTGGGTAGATGGCAAACTCGCTGGCGGCACTTATGGAATCCATGTGGGTGCAGCCTTCTTTGCGGAATCCAAATTCCACACCGTCCGCGACATGTCCAAGGTTGCCTTGGCGAGCCTGGTCCACCACCTGCGCCAACGCGACTTCAAGCTATTGGATGTGCAATACTGGACCCCGCATCTCGACCAATTCGGTGTGATCGAAGTGGATCGCAACCAGTATTATTGGCGTCTTCGTCAGGCGATCCAGCAAGCGCGAGCATTCTAGTGAGATCCAAATTCATATTTCTGCCAATCCTGGGCATTGTGATGGGCCTCTTCACGGCGCTCTGCCTCTGGAATGCGTTCTCCGACTTTCGCGCTGCAGCCAATATGAGGCACACCAAGGCGAAAGTGCTTGCCTCAAGGTTGAAGATGGATTGGGGCCGAGCGGATGCGACTTCTTACGAGGAGCCGCTCTACACGGTCGAGATGGACCTTGTCGCCACGGATGGATCCAATCGCACCTTCCATTGGGAGGGCGACCCCGGTCAGGCCGTCTACCCTGAAGAGGCATTGGATGCCCTGCAACGTTGGGCACCCGGCACGGAGCACACGGTTTCCATGTTGCGCGGCAACGCGCGGGAGCTTCGCTTCGACCAGTTCGAATCCAATCCCGAGATAGGCAAGGGCATCGCCTGGATGGTCGGAGCAATGTTCGCCGGAATTACCGGGCTTGCTGCCTTCGCGGCTGGCGATCGTCTGAATATCCTGGGGCCCTGGGCTGTTTTCGTTGGGTTTGGCCTGTTCCCGTTGCTGGGCGCTTTCCCCGTCGCATGGGGCACGTCCCAAAAGATCCTGAATTGGAAGCAGGTCACCGCCCAGAAGATTGGCGACAGTGCGCCCTTCGACGTTTCTAAACCGATCCCCAATGTGGTGCTCACCCCGAAGGCAATCGAGAACCTGCCAACGGTCCCCTATGACCGGTTTGAGTTCACCTTGAATGGAGCCACATTTCACGCTGGCCGAGGCCCCTGGCACGGCGTATACGAGACAGCGTTGGCCGATGACAAGCCAGTGTTTTTCGTTGACCCGAATGACCGTTGGTCTTCAGCGAAGACTTTATCGTGGCAGGAGGACTTCGGCGTCCCAACCGGAATCCTGTTGTTCTTTGGCCTCACCTTTACCGGAGTTGGACTACTGATCCGCAAGTTTGATCGCAGATTCTAGCGCTACATTGCCGGTCGCAGGCGTTCGCCTTCGATCGCTTTTTGTGGAGCCTCAGGAGCACCAACTTCGATTTCTTCATAGGCCTCAACGCCTAGCGCCGAAATGCAGAATCGACCGTTGTCCGTGCGTGTGATGTAGCCCTTCTCGCGCAGGTACCAAAGGGAAAACTCGAGATGCTCCTTCTCAATGCCCAGAACATCCTCCACTTCCCGAAGCTGCACGTAAGGATTGTCAGGCTTGCGTAGCCGCTTGCGGTACAGCACAGCCAGCGCCATTGTCCGCTTGCGCCGCTCAGCATTCGTGCCGTCCCCTTCCTTCTGATTGCGGAACACTTCCCAGGTCTGCTGCTTGCGACCGGAACACTTGACGTCATAGGCCGCACGGCGCTCAAGGTCGCTCAAGGTCTGGTAGGCCTCAAGGAGTTTTTGGAACCTGGCGGCATCCCCAGTCTCTTTGTGATCGGGATGGTAGCGCTGCGCGAGCATTCGGTAGATGCGATGGATGGTCTCGAAATCTGCCTTCTGATTCACCTGCAGCATCTCGTAGTAGTCTTCTTCGTAGTGAGATGATGCCGAAACGCCGTCGCTGGATCGCTCTGCTTCAATCCCGGCCCGATACGATTTCTTGCCGTTCGCATTCACCCAGCAGACAACGCCAGTCCACAGTTCAATGGATCCTGTTTCCGTAGGAATCTCGACCTGAACTTGGATGCCAAGCGGGAGTACCTTCAAGACTTCCACGCACAGGCCAACCTCGCTGCGGTCTACCAGTGTGGCGTCCAGCCGGGCAGCAAAACGCCCACCAGGCTCCGTGACCACCACAATCTTGCCCGTTTCGGGTTTTCGCTCTACACCTCTACGTCTTCGCTCGACCATATCCCCTTTATCGGAGGAATCTGAGTAATCCTATAGGCCATGGCTTCTGCGCAGCGGATCACCTCCCTCGACGTCTTCCGCGGAATCACAATCGCGATGATGATTCTGGTCAATAGCCCCGGTTCGTGGTCTCACATCTACCCGCTGCTCGAACACGCCAAATGGCACGGCTGGACGCTGGCCGACATGGTATTTCCTTTCTTTTTATGGATTTCCGGCGTCGCAATGACCCTGTCTTTCGCCCGCAGAAAGTCCGAAGGCGCGGATAAAGGCAAGCTACTCTTCCATACAGCCCGCCGCGCAGCAATGATTTTCGGCCTCGGGCTGCTTCTCAACCTCATCCCCAATTTCGATTTCGCCAACCTCCGGATCCCCGGCGTCCTGCAGCGCATCGGAATCTGCTATTTCTTCGCAACGTTGATCTATTTGTACACTTCAAGACGTGGCCAGATCGCGGCCGCGATCGCGCTGATGGCAGTCTATTTGGGTCTGATCTTATACCTGCCATTCCCCGGCGCGACGGCTGACCGCTGGAGCATCGACTCCAATGCAGCGCGCTACATCGACGGAATCCTTCTTGAAGGCCATATGTGGCGCAGCACCAAAGTTTGGGACCCGGAAGGCGTGCTATCGACATTTCCAGCGATCGCGACCGTACTCTGCGGCATCCTGACCACAAGCTACCTCAAGACTGGCGTCGTTATGACAGTGACCGGCCTCCTCTTGGGACTCATGATTCCGATCAACAAGGCATTGTGGACTCCCAGCTTCGTCATCCTAATGGCCGGATTGGCTTCGTTGCTATACGGAGCCTTGCGCCCCTTCCAAGGCTGGAAGTTCTTCGAGATCTACGGCACCAATTCGATCGTCTCTTTCGTGCTTTCCGGAATGGTCGCGCGCATCATGTCAATGACGGGCGCCGGCAGGCAGGTGTTTGACTGGTTAAGTGGCTTTCTGGCCCCGATCAACGCGTCCCTGGCCTACGCGCTCTTAAACGTCGCCGTTTGCTTTAGCGTTGTATATCTGCTCTACCGGAAGCGGATAATGGTGCGGCTCTGAGCGCTGTCCACAGAAAGTAACCGCCAACCGGAAACGCTGCAGCCACCCAGAATGCCCAGGCGTAGTGACCGAGGTCAAAGAAGCTGCCAAAAACAGGCGCCGTCAGTGCGGTCAATGCGGAAAAACTACCCGCACCCAATCCCGCAATCAGCCCCACCCGGCCATTTCCGAAGGCATTCGTCGCATAGGCGATCCCACCCACGATAAAGCTGCCTGTCACGAACATAGCCAGAAAAAGCCCGGCCATGAATAGCGGCAGACTAGTAATCAATGGTGACAATGCGAAGGGCAGCCCAAGCACCAGTCCGAGCGTAAACACACGGCGGCAAGCTTTATCCACATTCATGCCCTGTTTCACCTGACGGTCGATCCACCAGCCCCAGAAGAAGTAGCCGCACTCCCATCCAAGCGGCGGAATCCAGAGCAGTTTCCCCAGCTCTGCCTGCGTCTGACCAAAGACCTTCGACAAATATAGCCCGGCCATATAGAGGATAAAACCAAGCGGCAATGCCCCCATGGCATAAGCTGCGATAAAGGCAACCACTCGCCGATCTCGCCAAACGAACCCATTCGCCTCGACAACCGGTTTCATCGACAAATCCGGCCGCCGGCAAAGGAACCACCACCAGATCAGCCACGCAAAGCCAGCCAGCCCTGTGATCCAGAACGCCATCCGCCAGCCGTACGCCAGCGCAATCGGCGTCACGATGAAGGGCGTTAGAATCGCCCCCAGCGATCCACCCGAATAGCTCAGCGCGATCCCCCTCGACCGGCGCTCTGGCGTTAGCGTCTGCATCACCGTCCGCAGCGAACCCGGAAAAGTCGCGCCCTCACAAAACCCAAGACCCGTCCGCAACAATGCGAAGCTCAAGAGCCCGCCAGCCATGGCATGAAATGCGCTGAACAAGCTCCAGAATGCAACCGCCAGCGTCATCCCCGTCCGCACCCCAAGACGATCCAAAAGGATGCCCCACAGCGGGTTGCCAAGCATGTACGCGTACGAAAAAGCAGCAACAATCCATCCGTATTGAGCGGCGGTAATACCAGTCTCAGCCTGGATGGTGGGAATCAGAACGGCAATCGCATTTCGATCGATGTAGCTAATGGTGGATACCGCCATCATGGCGATGGCCGGCATCCAGACTCGTGCGGTTTTGAACAATCCCTGATTGTATCGGCTTCATCCGCAAAATCAGGCGTTTCGTCGGAAATCCTGATGGCCCGCAACCTTCTGGCCCGAAACTCAGATCATGAAGCTACAACACATACTGCTGGCCGCTACCGCGGTCGTGGCCCTACAAAGCGCTGAGCGTTTCGACCACCTCGTGCGCGGAGATTTCTTCTCCGGTTTTGCCGGAGACAACGCAGCGTTTGCGCGCGGAATGAGCAAAACCGAAGAAGTGCTGAAGGAGAATCCCAATCACGCCGAGGCGCTGGTCTGGCACGGAGCCGGCTTGTTCTTCCAATCCGGCCAGTTGTTCGCCAACAAGGATATAGCCAAGGGTATGGAATTGTATGGGCGCGGATTGGGCGAAATGAGCAAGGCCGTCGAATTGGAGCCGAAAAACATCGGGATCCGGATCCCGCGCGCCGCCGCACTCTCAGGCGGCGCCAGGCGCATGCCGCCGGACATGGCCAAGCCCCTTTTCCTATTCGTACTCGACGACTACAAAACCGTCTACGCACTGCAAGAGAAGCAGATCGATCAGTTGGGTGTCCATCCCAAAGGGGAACTGCTGTTCGGCCTGGCTGACACCTACAGCAGACTTGGCGACGCGACCAATGCAGCCCAGTTCTTCGCAATGCTCAAGGAAAAGCTTCCAAACACGGCCTATGCAAAGCGGGCTGACCTGTGGCTTGAATCCAGGCAACCTCTGCCAGTCGAGCAGACCGCATGCCTGGGCTGCCACACTGGCAAATAGCGCAACATGAAGGACACGGCCAAACTGCTGATAATCAATGTTGGAGTCGCGATCATCGTCGTGATCCTCAACACTGGATTTCTCAGAGACCCAAGGCTCGAGCGTGTGCTCCCGCCTTTTTTCGTTTCGATGATCTATTCCACAATAATCGGGGGCATGGCCTGGTGGCTTCTCCCCAAGCTTGCCCCGAAATTCAGCGGACGCAATTGGCTTCGTTGGCTCCAGTTGACCCTCACCCTGGCTGCGATCAGCATCGCCGGAGGGAGCCTCGCTTTTGCGCTGATAGTGTATCAACCCTTTTTTCCCCTTCAGATGGGTTATAGGACCTCGATGGGCATCTGCCTTCTACTCACGTTGATCATTGGCTTCTTCTCGTACGTTGTGGAAGAGGCGAAAGCAAGAGTGCAGGCATCGACGCTGCAATTGCGAACCCGCGAACTCGAAAAAGAACGCGCACTCAAGCTGGCGGCAGACGCCAAGCTGCGTAGCCTCGAATCGAGAGTCCATCCGCATTTCCTCTTCAACACGTTGAACTCCATCTCCAGCCTCGTCCGGTCGAACCCCTCCGAAGCTGAAGCGCTGATCGAACGCCTTGCAGCATTGCTTCGATTCTCGCTCGACCAACAAGGCAGCCTGGTCAGTCTGAGGGATGAAATCAAGATCACAAACGATTATCTGGACATCGAAAAGGCTCGCTTTGGCGAACGCTTGCGATACCGCTTCGAGATTCCTGCTGACCTACTCGAAGTTGAAGTCCCGGCCATGTCGATCCAGACCCTCGCTGAAAACAGTGTCAAGTACGCAGTCGGCGCACAGCGCGCAGGCGCGGAGATTGAGATCCGCGCTCATCGGGATGGCGACAGCGTCAATTTTGAGGTCTCGGATACTGGCCCTGGGTTCTCTCTCGATAGCCTGCCTGCCGGGCACGGTCTCGATACTCTCAAAGAGCGACTGAACACACTCTATGGCGAGCGATCTGCATTGACAGCCAGAAGGCTACCTCATGGCATGGAGGTCGCGTTTCGCATCCCATGCTAACGGCTTACCTCCTCGATGATGAACAACTCGCGCTCGACCGGCTGAATCGAATGCTCGAGGCTGAAGGCAAGGTGAAGATCGTCGGCACATCTACCGATGCGACCGTGGCAGTAGCGGAGATTGATGCGGTCAGACCAGAGCTATTGTTCCTCGATATCCAGATGCCTGAACTGGACGGGTTCGGTGTGTTGCGCCGCCTGGAGCATCAGCCGCTGGTCATCTTCACTACCGCTTACGACCAATACGCGCTGCAGGCGTTTGAGACAAACAGCATTGCCTATCTGCTCAAGCCGGTGGAAGCGTCGAAGCTGAGCCAGGCATTGGATAAAGTTTCCAAGATGCGCGGCGGACAGGACATCCAGCGACTACTCACACAGATCGCGACCAAGCTGACACCCGCCTATCCCGAACGCATCAGCTCAAGAACTGGAGAGAAGACAGAGTTTCTCGATCTCTCGCGCATCACTCATTTCTACTCCGAAGAGAAACTCACCTTCGCTGCGACGGAATCGAAAAGCTACATCATCGATCAGACCATCACTGAGCTCGAAAGCCGGCTCGACCCGGCTCGATTCTTCCGCATTCATCGCTCAACTCTGGTAAACCTTGCCTACGTCTCCGAGTTATACACCTTCTTCGGCGGCAAACTGCTTGTGAAGCTCAAGGACGCAAAGAAAACCGAGTTGACAGCATCCAAAGAGCGGGCCCGCGAGTTGAAAGACAGGCTTGGACTTTAGCCACCGTTTGCGTTAACTTACGAGACGATGTCTCTCTATTCATGCGCCACCTTGCGCCGTAAAGCAAAAGAGCAGTGGTACAACGGGAACTACTCCGACGACAAGCCCAAGAAGGGCGGGCCCTGGAATGCTCAGTATCGGAAGTTCATCCTCGATGCAGCGGCAAAGGAGAAACAGGTAGATGGCGCTTTGCTGCCCGGCGTTGCAGCCTCCATCGGAGGCAGTTCGTGGGCAAGCATCGGCCCGACGGGTTCCAATTTCATCAAGAACGGCTCGGTTCATCTGTCTCAAACAGATTCAGGTCGCACCCGGAATATCGTTCTCCACCCAACAATCGCCAGCACTCTGCATCTCGCCAAGGCTGCGGGCAGAGTCTGGAAGACCACCAATGGCGGCACTAGCTGGGCCCCGAACGGCGGCCGCGGCTTCTGGCTTCTGCAATAGCAAACATGCTCCGAGGCTGCGTGGTCCTGCTCGCCGTATTAGTTGGCGGCTACTATCTTGAATTGCATCTCTTGACTGCAATGCAGATCCCCTACGCCGGGTGGGTCGCCGGAGCATTGGCTCTCGGCGCGGCGATGCTTGCAGGCAGCCTTGACCACCTGGGAAAGTTGCTGCTCAATCGCGGCAAATCGGCTGTCCATCTCGAAGAGGGCAAGCTCGTTCGCTTCAGCGGCAGGCTTCGCCCCTGCGGTGAGCTCGTGCTTTCACCCTTCACCCAGCGAAGGGTGATGTTCTACGAATACGAGATGGTTGCCGGGCCAGGCGGCTTGCGCGGCGTGGCGATGACGCCATGCGAACTCGTTGGCGCAACCACATCAGTGCGCCTGTCAGGCTTCCCCGACCTGCAACATTTCAACAAGGAAATGTTCGACGGCAAGCCCCATCTGCCCTCATTGATCGAACAGCTTTCCAAGCGCAATTGGAAGCGGCAGCCCATTTTGGAGCTCAAGGCTGTATTGCCTGGTTCCAACCTCGGACTCGATGGAGGAGCGGATGACTCCATTGCCGGTGCGATTGAATCAACCTTTCGAAACGCTGACGACCTCGCGCGTAAGCTCAGCAAAATGGACTGGTCATTCAGCGAAACCGTCATCCCCGCCGGCTCGGAAGTAACCGTGCAGGGCATCTACACTCTCAACCCGCCACAGATCGACATCAGCAGGGGCTTGATGAAAGTGCAGCATGAGATTAAACCGGGCAGCGGCGCTGTTGTCGCATCCAGGGAGTTAAGCAAGCAATGGATCGGTACGGCTGTCGTGGCATCCATAGCGGTTGGCATTCACGCGCTGGCATACAGCTCTGACGGCAAGTACCTGAAGCAGCTCGTGCAATGGTTTCAAAGCCTGGAGACGTCGTAATTAGTCAGCGCGCAAGGTGATGGCTGGGTCAATGCCCGCAGCCCTTCGAGCCGGGATCCAACCCGAGATGAGCGCCGTGACGAGGAACACGGCCGACATAGCCGTGAAGACGATCGGGTCATAGGCGCTCGTCGAATAAAGCAGCGTCGAGATCGATCGGGCAAGGATCAGCGAAATCCCCGTTCCGATGACCAAGCCGATAGCCACCAGTTGAATTCCCTGCCGCTCAATCATCAAGAGCACGTCCATGGGCCGCGCGCCGACAGCCATGCGTATCCCGATCTCACGCGTGCGCTGGCTAACGGTATAGGTCATCACCCCAGTCAACCCGATCAACGCCAGCAGAAAGGCAACGCCGGCAAAGACTGCCATCAGAAAGAGCGTGAATCGTTCCTTCGCAAGCGAGGCGTTCACGGTTTCGGTCATCGTCTGAATATTCCAGACCGGCTGAGAATTATCGGCTTGAAGTACTTCGCGCCGGATGGCTTGCGCCATCTCCGCGGGCTCACCCTTGGTACGCGCGATCACGCTGAAGCTGGCGCAATTCCCGGGATTATTCCTGGCCCCTGCCAATATGAGCCATAAACCTGCACCCTCGAAGGCTTGTCCACGCCAAGGTTCTTCACATTTGCAACAACGCCAACAATCGTGCGCCAGTTCGGCGGTTCGCTCAAGCCAATTTCAAGTCGCTTTCCGATCGGGTCCTGCTGGGGAAAGTGGATTCGTACAAACTCTTCATTGACAACCACCGCAAGCGGCGAGCGCGGGTTGTCGTTGTCGGAAAGCGTACGGCCTTGTTTGAGTGGCACTCGCATTGTCTGGAAGTAAGTCGGCGTAACGGTGAAGTAATCCGCCAGCGGAGCCGTCGCCACCGTCACTGCCGGCTTGCCTTCAATCCGCATGATGAAGCGAGGATTGCCCTGCAACGGAAGGTCGGTCGAAAGCGCCGATGAATCGACACCCGGAAGCCGTCCGAGCCGGCTGACGATCTCCCGGCCAAACAGGATCTGCTTGTCGACGCTATTGCTGTATTTGGAGGGCAGCGGCGTTATTCGCATGGCAAGGACATGCGACGGCTCAAAGCCGAGGTCAACGGCCGAGAGTTGATACAGGCTGCGTATCAGCAAGCCCGCGCCCGTCATCAGCACCAGGGCGGCTGCTACCTGCGCGATGACAAGCATGTTGCGGAAGCCCGCCCTGCCAGAGGAACCTTTAGCGCGGTCCTTCAATGCCCCGTGCGGGTCGACCTTGGACAGCCGCAACGCCGGCAAGATGCCAACAAAAAGCCAGTCAACAGCACTGCTGCAAAGGCAAACACGAACACGCGTGCATCGAGAGCTACATGGTCCACCCGGGGAAGGTTTTGCGGCGCGAATTGCTTGAACGCCCGAAATGCGCCGTAAGCCAGAACCACTCCAAGCAAACCGCCGCCAGCCGCAAGCACGAAACTTTCCGTCAACAATTGCCCGATGATATTGCCCCGGCTCGCACCGAGCGACACCCGGACGGCAAGCTCCTGCTGCCTCGCCGCTCCTCTGGCAAGCAATAGATTGGCCACATTCGCGCATGCAATCGCCAAAACAAACCCAACCGCGCCTAACAACGCCATCAGCGCCGGGCGCACCGGCCCCGTGAAGTCATCGAGCAAAGGCGTGATAAGGCTTTGTTTGTCACCGTTTTCCTGCGGAAAGCGCTGGACCATTCCGTTCAACAGCGCGGCGTACTCAGTGCGCGCCTGCTCCAGCGAGACGCCCGGTTTCAGCCGTGCAAAGACAACCAGATTATGCAGATCGCGGCGTGTCCGGTTCTCACCCTCAAGCGCAAGCGGCGCCCAGACCCTGGCCTTCCCCGGATAGTCGAAACTCGCCTCCGCAATGCCAATCACGTTCCGCTGTCGTCCATTCAGATTGATCTGCTTGCCGATGATGGCAGGATCAGCGGCAAAGCGGTCTGTCCATAGCCCATAGCTCAAAATCACCGCATGGTCCTGGCCGGGGCGATAGTCTTCGGAAGCAAAATCGCGTCCGCGAGCAACCTGCAACCCAAAGAATGGGAACCATCCTTCCGACACTTGAACACCGAAGTAACGCTCCGGGTCGGCATTCGGAAGAATCAACGAAAAAGGACTCGTCTTGAAAGCGATCACATCGCTCGATTGAGTCTGCGCCCGGTAATCATAGAAATTCCCCGCAGCCAACGGAAACGGATCTCCACCTCGCTTCATCACCCGCTCGCGCACCTGTACCAGCCGCTCGGGCTCGGCAAAAGGCAGCGGCTTCAGCAGGATGCCGTCCACCACGCTGAACATTGCCGTGTTCAATCCAATTCCGATCCCAAGCGCAAGGGTAGCGGCCAGCGCAAACCCAGGATTATTGCGCAGCGAACGGATGGAAAAACGCAGGTTGTCCCAGAACATAATGGGCATTTTACGTTGCTGGGACGGAACGGCTAGAACAGGGTCGGAAGGTTCGCCCGGGCGTAATCAATGCACTGCTGGTTGAGCTTGTCCTCAAGCTCAAGTTGCTGCTGGGGCGTCAAACCAGAGGTGGTTGGCAGCGGCTTCTTCGGCGGATGCATACGCACCCACTTCACCAATCGCGCAAGATCCTTGGCCGGCGCAGGACTCTGGTTGTCGTAGACCTTCCAGTACTGCTCAGTGAAAATCGGCACCTTCAACGGATCGCGGGTCAGCATCTCAAGCTGAAACAGCATCTTCGGATCCTTCTTCTGGAAGCGCTCCACGATCGCCTTCAGGTCCAGATGCCCATCGCCAAATGGAACTTCCGACAACAGAATTCCATCTTCGTAAAAGTCCACGCCAATGTCCTTGAAACTGACGAAAATCGTATGAGGCGCGAGCGTGTCGATCGTCTGATCCGGGGCTTCAACCAGCGAGACGTTGTTCACCAGATCGAGACAAACGCCAACGTACTCGCTCTGTGTGGACTTCACCCAGGCAGCCAGTTCCTCAGAGCGCCAGCCCTTGTGATTCTCGATAGCGAGCTTCATCTTGTACTTGCGCAGAATCGGCTCGGCGCGGCGCACTGCGGCCTTGCTCATTGCATCGAACTGGTGAAACTCATCTGCGTTCTTGAACTGCTCATAGCGGCGACCGGAGAACGGGTCGTGTACGCAAACGATGCGGCCATCCATTTCAGAGGCAGCCTTTACTGCCACTTCGTATTTCGCCAGATCGGCGTCGGTGCGAGGCGTGCGCACCAACAGCGTGGCGCGCATATCGTACTTGTTCAACTGCGACTTGATCTTGGCAATATGGGCTGGATCCAGGTCGGGCGTGAAATTGGTGTGCGCCGCCCCGAGCCCCATCTCGTGGCAGTACTCGATAATGTCCCAATTCTTGCCCATCGACTTGATGCGGGCGGTGAGTCCCGGTCCGGCGGAACCCATATTCTTGAGGACACGGTGTGGTGCTGCAGCGGAGGCGAGGCTGGCGGCGG
>Ga0163144_10009881_pt1 | contig 20411 bp, 19 predicted proteins | sample OliLak19BULKMAT1_FD_123175 | JGI IMG/M metagenome (GOLD analysis project Ga0163144, IMG submission 123175) | Freshwater microbial mat bacterial communities from Lake Vanda, McMurdo Dry Valleys, Antarctica - Oligotrophic Lake LV.19.BULKMAT1 | ecosystem: Environmental > Aquatic > Freshwater >... | reverse complement strand
GTCGCGATCACACGCTGGCCCGCCGGGTCCAAACAAACTCGATGCCCGACCACCACGCCCGCAGGCATGCCGGCAATCAAGTCTCGCAGTCCATCGCTTCCGAGGGAGTTGGGGTGGAGCATCAGCAAGTTCAGGCCCGCTTCGTCCACCGCGTCAGAAACACCGACGTCGACCGCCGCCTCGAAAGCCTTTCTACGGAAGCTTGAAGTACGCCCGCACGTACTGGAAATGAGCGAGATTGACTTGTTCAATACGCCTGCTCCGACGCGATTCGGCGTTGACATCGGCTTGTCGCTCGATACGACAACACGCCCTCGTCCCTGCCGGGGCTTCAAAAGACCCTCCCCTTCCAATTCCTTCAAAGCCGTACGCAGGGTTCCACGCGAAATGTCTAATTTAACCGCAAGCTCCGCCTCGCGGTAAAAGAGCTGATCTTCGCCCCACTTCTGCGTCATAATCAGCTCGCGAAGGGCAAAAACCGCCGTTCGACGTACGGAGCGTCTGCCAGAAATAGTGGGTGAAACCGGATCGGTCATTTGTTCAAATATACATCATATCGAACAAGTTGCAAATTATGCTTGTATTTTGTACAAATGAACAAATTTTCTGTCTGCCAAAACAGAGCGCGGTTCTGTAAAGGGTTCCGCTCGGGGGCTTTGATCTCGGTCGCGAAGTTTCGCAGCCTTTGTTCGGCTCTGCAGACTGCTTCACCTCACTCGATCACAAGCACATCATGGCCGGTGGTCGACGACCACTCTGCCGTCACGTAGCCGTCGTTGTACTTGAACTCCACTCGCGCGCCTCCGGGTTGTTGGGTGACTGATTTGGGTGGCGTCGCGAGGCGCACGGAGAGCGTGGCACCGACGAGCGGCGTGGCCTCTTCGACCAGGTCGAGCGTGGGGGTGCGACGCTGTGGGGCGTAGCTGAGGACGTGCACGATCGTGCGTACGGGCGTGGTTTGGCGCGAGACGGTCACTTCGACGTGCGACGGAAGCTGGCCGCGCGTGAGGGGGTTGGGGAGGAGTTGGTCGAGGAGGGTTTGGAGGAGGCGTCGGACGTGGGTTTGCCCGTGCGTGCCGTACGCGGCGAAGACGTCGAAGCCGAGCGCCGCGGCGCGGGGGGTTGCGGTCGCGGGGACGTAGGGGGTCGGGGCCGCGGGAGGGGACTGGTTGTGGCCACAGAATTTATCCCACGAGCGTTGGAAGTACGGCTCGACGATGGTCGCCGGCGCGAACGCGTTGGGCGCGGGGACGAGGCGCAGCGTGCCGTCGTAGCTGACGACGTCCGACACCTCGGCTTCGGGCACGAGCTTCGGGTTGTAACGGAAAAACGGCGTGCGCGCCCCCGTTTCGACCACGTCCGACACGCCCGCGGCGAGGCGCAGGTCCGCCGGCGCCGACTGCAACGGCTTCGCGCCGGCGAGCAAAACCTTTCCGCCGGCGTGAAGATACTTCAACACGTGCGCACCGGCCGCGCCACTGAGGTCGATGCCTTCGGGGACGATGGTCAGCGCGTATTTCGAGAGGTCCGCCGTCGGCGCGACGAAATCGAATTGGACGAGCAACTGCTGGAGAAGCCGCACGCTGCCTTCGAGTGTGCCTCCCGGCTGGATGTGGTAACCCGCCGCCGGGTCGCGCAGGATTGCGACTTCGGTGACGGGCTTGGCCCCGACGAAGAATGGCTCGATCGCTTCGATGTGCCGGAACGCGCGGCCGATACGCCGGTACGCCTCGGCGTCGAGCGTCCCGCGCGGGTGGAGTTGGTCACCGATCGAGCAACCGTCTGCGCCTTGCGCGACCATCTGCGACACTTCATACTTCAGCGCCGCGTCGGGCTTATACCCGCCGAAGTCGCTCCAGCTTTTGTGAAAGCGCGCGGTCATACCGATGAACGGCAGGCCGAAGTTCCGCGCCCACCTCACGTTCAAGGGGAAGTAAGTGTAACCCCATCCGCCGCTCGGAAGCGCCTCAATTTCGATGTGCTTGAGATACTTCACTTCCTCTGCCAGGTTGGTCTTAGGGCGCGAATTGTACCATACGCGCGGGAGCGACCCGTGATGTTTGATGATCGCGTTGTTGTATCGTTCCATGTACCGGTGGACGGTCCGACGGGCGTGGGTGGCGCGGTCGGCGTCGACTTCCGGATTCAGTCCTTCCTTCCGCATCACGTCGATCGCCCATTTGCTGACCGTCGGCTGGTCCCAGCACATGTCCAGGAAGATTCCGTCGACCGGCTTGAACTTGTTCACGACCTCGACGATCTGCTCTTCAAGAAAATCCGCGTAGGGCGAGGACATGTCCATAATCTGCCACCCCGGATCCAGCGGCTTCGCGCCGACGTTTGTTCCATCGACATTGCGCGCGATCCAGTCGGGATGGAGGTCGGCGGCATATTCGTCGCACATGACCGACAGGTAAATCGGCGTGCGAATGCCACGTCGCTTGCAGGCTTCGATCTGGTCTTCAAGCAGGTGCACGTTCTTGCTCAAGCCGGGGTGACGCTCGGGCCGGTCGGTGTCGTAGTACAGGTGCCCGTGGTGACACTTGGCGAAGAGCGTGATCGAGTTGACGCGCGCCTCCACGAGCGCCGCCGCGAAGTCGGTCGCGTTGAACTCCACGCCGACGTCGGGGATGTGCGGGCCGGTGTGAAAATCGAGGTGGATCTGACGCGTGGGCAAAGGATTGCTCATGGGAATTTCCGAGGAATTATGAAAACGAATCGAACCGGGACCGGCACTATACCCGCGTGAATGCCGCGCACAACACCGCGCACGAAGAGCCGCGGAGGAACGGAGGCGCGAAGGGTTCGCGGAGAGTGATTTTTTCCTGCAGGGCCGTCAACGAACGCCACTTCATTGCTCATTTCAAAACACGGAGGTCCGTTCCCGAAAAAGCTACCCCTCCGCGAGACCTCCGCGCCTCCGCGCCTCCGCGCCTCCGCTCCTCCGCTCCCCCGTGGCTCTTTGTCGACCCCGTTCACGCGCCTAGGCCCCGGCGGTCGATAGGTTTATCATCAAACAAGGCCACGCCCGACCGGGACGCCTGCTGATTTCATAAAACTGGAAAGGAACGCCCCGCCGCTCGCGCCTGGGGCAGACAGACCGATGCCCACGCCGATCCCTCTCAGCCAGCCCGACATCACGCACTTGGAAATCGACGCCGTCGTCGAAGTCCTGAACACGACGACGTTGTCGATCGGCCCGCGCGTGGTCGAGTTCGAGAATCTCTGCGCCACCGTCGCCGGCCGGCGTCACGGCGTTGCAGTGGCCAACGGAACCTGCGGCCTGCACCTGGCGATGATCGCTGCGGGCGTCAAGCCCGGCGACGAGGTCATCACCACGCCCTTCAGCTTCGTCGCGAGCGCCAACTGCATTCTGTTCGTCGGCGCGAAGCCCGTCTTCGTCGACATCGACCCGAAAACACTCAACATCGACAACGACCGCGTCGCGAGCGCGATCACGCCGAAGACCAAGGCGATCGTCGGTGTCGAAGTCTTCGGACACCCCGGCGGGATGCTCGAACTCGAACAGATCGCACAGAAGAACGAGCTGCTCCTCATCGAAGACTGCTGCGAAGGTTTCGGCGGACACCTCGGCCCGCGCCCCATCGGCTCCTTCGGCCGGGCGGGCGTGTTCGGCTTCTACCCCAATAAACAAATCACCACCGGCGAAGGCGGCATGATCGTCACCGACGACGACCGCTTCGCCGACACCTGCCGCGCCCTCCGCAACCAAGGCCGTGAAGGCATGAGCTGGCTCGCGCACCAGCGCCTCGGCTACAACTACCGATTGTCAGAAATCAACAGCGCATTGGGCGTCGCGCAAGTGAAACGCCTCGACGAAATCCTGGAAAACCGCCGCCGCGTCGCGCACTTGTACATGGACCGGCTCATGACCAGCCGCTACCTGATTTTACCGACGATTTTCGACGACACGCACATGAGCTGGTTCGTTTTCGTCGTGAAGCTCAACGACCTCTTCGAGCCCGGCGACCGCGACGACGTGATGCGCCTGTTGCGCGCCGAAGCGATCGGCTGTAACAACTACTTCCCGCCGATCCACTTGCAACCATACATGGTCGAACAATTCGGCTTCAAGTCGGGTGATTTTCCTGTGACCGAGTACGTCAGCGCCAGAACGCTCGCGCTGCCGTTCTTCGGAAAAATGACGCAGAAACAGGTGCTGAGCGTGTGTGACGTGTTGGAGAAATCGCTTGAAACGGTGTTGATGAAACGGAAGGGGCGGTTTTGAGTTGCGAAGCCAGTGATCGTGAAGGTCAGCCCGTCGTTTCAAGGGTGGCGCATCTGCATCCGTTCAAAATGCGTCAAACACTTTATTCATGCTCGAGACGGCCTCGCGAGCGTCTCCGGCATCGACGCGAACCGACGGCTTGTAGTCGGCGTCAATCCGCAACGTGTACGGGCGACCGATCAATTCCGATAGCTTGATGCGTCGGTCTGGATCCATCTCCGGAAGGCTCGTTTCGATCAGTCGACGAATCCCACCCGTTCCCGTTTCGCCGGGATGAATAGGCTCTTCGCGTCCGGTCGGGAAATTGACGCGCGGCGATTGTGTCAAAACATGGACGATTTTTGAGTATTCTGCATAAGACGCCCGGTTCAAACAGGATCGATAATTCTCGCTCACCAACCGCAGGTTAATTGCACGTTCGTCGGACCCCCTCTCCCGGTACGCCGGGGGAGGGTTGGGGTGGGGCATTGCAGTCAAAACCTAATCCCCCCCACCGCGGCCCTCCCCCGCGAGTGCGCGGGAGAGGGTGTCAAACCGCGAACATGCGATTGCCCTGTCACCAACCGGCCCGCTGCTCGTCGCGCGTCAGTCGCCAAATTAAACTAAGACTCAGACGCCTTCTAAGTGTATCAAAGCCACAGTACAGATCGAAGATTTCGGGCCAAATTTTTCAAGCTTCCCGGTCGGCCATTCGTTCCATCCGGCGAGGCTTGTGATAAAGTTGCGGGACGTCGGAGAAGTCATTTACGATACGGAGAAATCAATGTTCAACTTTTTACGCGGACAACTGATCGACATCGTCGAATGGCTCGACGACACGCGGGACACGATGGTGTTTCGCTTTTGGCGGCCGGACAACGAAATCAAACAGGGCGCGAAGCTGATCGTGCGCGAGAGTCAGATCGCTGCCGTCATCAATGAGGGGGCGCTGGCGGACTTATTTCTGAACCCCGGGACGTTCACGCTCGATACGAAAAATCTCCCGATCCTTTCGACACTGCGCGGGTGGAGGTACGGGTTTGAAAGTCCGTTCAAGGCCGAGGTGTACTTCGTCAGCACGCGGACGTTCACCGACCGCAAGTGGGGCACGAAAAACCCGATCATGCTGCGGGATGCGGAGTTCGGGCCAGTGCGGCTGCGCGCGTTCGGGTCGTTCTCGCTTCGCGTGTCGGACCCTGCGACGTTTTTGAAGAACGTCGTCGGGACGGCCGGGCGATTCACCGTCGACCAGATCGGCGAACAACTGCGCGACCTCGTCGTCGCTCGCTTCGCCGACGTGCTCGGCGAGAGCAAAATTCCCGCGCTCGATCTGGCGGCCAATTATGACGAGCTTGGCAAGTTCGTGACCTCACGCATTCATGACGACTTCACGCAGCAGTTCGGGATTGAGATTGTGATGTTGACGGTCGAGAACATCTCGCTTCCGCCGGAGGTCGAGGCCGCGATGGACAAGCGGACGAGCATGGGCGTGATCGGGAATCTGGACGCGTTCACTCGGTTCCAAACGGCCAACGCGATCGGGGACGCCGCCAAGAATCCGAACGGCCTGGCCGGCGCGGGCGCGGGTATGGGCGCGGGATTTGCGATGGCGAATCAGATGGGACAGGCGATGGCGCAACCGACGCGGGCGCTCGGAAACAGCGGGGCCGAAGCCCCGCCGCCGCTTCCGGGGGCGAGTGTTCAGTACTTTGTCGCGATCAACGGTCAGCAGGCCGGGCCTTTCGACGTGGCGTCGTTGCCCCCGCGCGTGGGTTCCGGTCAAGTCACGCCCGCGACGCTGGTGTGGAAGCCGGGCATGACCGCCTGGACGCCCGCGGCTCAGGTGCCGGAGCTCGCGAGCCTTTTCGCGAACAAGCCGCCGGCGCTGCCGCTGCAACCGTAATCAAAAATTTGGGTCGACCGCAGATGAACGCTGATCACCGCAAAAAAGAAAAAGCCATTCTTTCTTATCTGCGTTCATCTGCGGTTCCCGTTTTCCGAGTGGCACGGAGAAGGTGCCCGCGATACGAAGCAGAATCGAATGGACGTCAAACCCGTTTCAATCCTATCTAAATCGAACCAGTTTCCCTGCAAAAACTGCGGCGGAAATCTGGTCTTCCAGCCGGGCACCGACCACCTCGTCTGTCCGTACTGTGGCACGGACAACCCGATCCCGACCGCAGGCGTGCCCGTGTTGGAACTGGATTTTCAGCAGCACTTGAACCAGCTCGAACGCACCGAGGCGACGCACGAGGTGCTGACCGTCCGTTGCACGAATTGCGGGGCCGAGTCGGATTTTTCCCACGACGTGACCGCCGACCGGTGTCCGTTTTGTGGCGCGGGGATCGTCGCGCAGGCCTCCACTCACCGGCAGATCAAGCCGGCGTCGCTGTTGCCGTTCGTGGTCACACGAGTGCAGTCGGAAGAGTTATTCAAGCGCTGGCTGGCGTCGTTGTGGTTCGCGCCGAACGATCTGAAACGGCTCGCCGAGCGCGAGAGCGGGATCAAGGGCGTTTACGTTCCCGCGTGGACGTACGACAGCCGCACGCGCTCCGACTACACCGGCCAGCGAGGCGACGACTACTGGACCACTGAATCGTACACGAGCCGGGAGAATGGCAGGTCGGTGACGCGCACGCGCCAAGTCCGACGCACGCGATGGACCCACGCGTCAGGCACGGTGGTGGTCAACTTCGACGACGTGCTCGTGCTCGCCAGCAAAAGCCTCCCCGCCAAGCAGGCCCACGCGCTCGAGCCGTGGGATCTCAAGGCCGTCGTCCCCTACCGTGACGAATACCTCAGCGGCTTCGTCGCGGAGAGCTATCAGGTCGACCTTGCGCAAGGCTTCGACGTCGCCAAACAAATCATGGCCGGTGAGATCGAACAAGCGATCAACCACGACATCGGCGGAGACCACCAACGCATCAGCAATGTCGACACCCGCTACTCCAACGTCACATTCAAACACACGCTCCTGCCCGTCTGGATCAGCGCGTATCAATATCGCTCACGGCCGTGGCGGTTTCTGGTCAACGCCCGCACCGGCGAAGTGCAAGGCGAGCGGCCGTATAGCTGGATCAAGATCACGCTGTTCGTGCTGATGATCCTCGCGATCATCGCCATCGGCTTCGCCATCGCGCAGGGACAGCAGTGAACCACGGGTCACACACGCAGGCGCGAATAGGTGAAGAAAAGTCGAGACGGACACGAGCCACGTAAGCGCAACAGTAGGGTGCCATTCGTGGCACTGGTCCGTACGCGCCACCACGGTGCCATCGATGGCACCCGATAACGAATCGCCTAAATAAGCCAGAGCGTCCACGCCGCAACGCCAGCGGATTTACGGCGTGGCGATAAATAGGGGCAACGCGTTTTAGTCGGTACGGTAGCGTCAAGCGAGGTTGTTGCCCCGCTCGCCACGTTCAAAAACGACATGGCGAGCCGCACCCGACGAACTGCTGCGTGCAGTCCTTACTTCTTCCGCTTGATATTCATCGCATCGGGCGACGGCACGCGGACGTCCCACACCAGCCCTACTTTGCTCATCAGCCAGATCAAACACCACGATGAATCGAACTGCCACCACGCCAAGCCCTGGCGCGCGGACGTCGGAAATGCGTGGTGGTTGTTGTGCCAGCCTTCGCCGAGCGCGACGACGGCGACGATCGGGTTGTTGCGGCTTTCGTCCTTGCTGGCGTACGGCCGCGTGCCCCAGACGTGACACACGCTGTTCACGCTCCAGGTGACGTGGTGCATCGTGAAGATGCGCACCAGACCGCCCCACACGAACCCGCTGAGCGCGCCGGTCCAGCTCATCGTCCACCACCCGGCAAACGCGGCGGGGATAATCATGCCGAGCAGCACCCAGACGATGAACGTGCGGTCGACGAAATTCAACAACTTGTCGTCGGTCAGATCTTTGACGGACTTGCTCGTGCCGACGGGGTCTGCATCAAAACACCAGCCGAGATGCGCGTGCCACATGCCGGCCATCAGTCCTTTCAAACCACCGCCATGCAGGTGGGGGGAATGCGGGTCGCCTTCGCGGTCCGTCTGCTGATGATGTCGACGGTGCGTCGCGCACCAGCGGATGACCGGGCCTTGCACGCCCATCGAGCCAAAAATCGCCCACAGCGCGCGGAGCGGTTTGTAGGTTTCAAACGCGCGGTGCGTGAGCAGTCGATGAAAGCCGATGGTCGTGCCGTAGCCTGCGATGCAGTACATGACGACCATCAAGCCGACTTCCAGCCAACCGACGCCGCGCCCCCACAGGAGCACGATTGCAGCTAGTAGTCCGACAAACGGGACCACCGCGACCGCGAACATCGCGATCCATTGCGGCCAGGGGATCTGTTCCACCGGCTCAAAATTCGGCTCGGCCTCGGCAGGTGCCCACTTGCGGGCGGGGGTAATCATGTCCACGGGTGGGTCGTCCTTCCGAATACAAAAACTTCAGGCGCGATTCGCGTGAGGTCACTAATCGTTCTCACGTCGGCGTTGACTGTATGCGCAACGGCCGGGCTGGAAAAGCCGGTGCGACAGATTTTCACGATCTTTGTCAGGCCGGTATCATTCATAAAACCCATGATGAACCTTTCCGAGAAAATCGCGTCCCGCTCCGCCGTCGTTGGTGTGATCGGCCTTGGCTACGTCGGGCTGCCGTTGCTGGCCGCGTTTCACCGCGCGGGGTTTTCGGTGATCGGCTTCGACGTCGACCCGAAAAAAATCACCGCGTTGCGTAAGGGTGAAAACTACCTGCAACACCTCGGCCAAACACTGGTGTCCGACATGCTCGCGGCCGGCCGGTTCGACGTCACCGCCGACTTCGCGCGCCTCGCCGATGCCGATGCGATTCTCATCTGCGTCCCCACACCGCTCGGCAAACATCTCGAACCCGACCTCAGCTATGTCGAACGCACCGCCAGCGACATCTCCAAAACCCTTCGCCCCGGCCAACTGATCGTCCTCGAATCCACCACGTACCCGCGCACCACGCGCGACATTGTTCTACCCCGTTTGGTCGAAACGGGCCTGAAATGCGGCCAGGATTTCTTCCTCGCCTTCAGCCCCGAGCGTGAAAACCCCGGCAGCAAGGATTTCTCCACCACCACCATCCCGAAACTCGTCGGCGGGATCGATCGCGCGTCCGGCGAGATTGCCGTCGCGCTCTACGGACAAGCCATCGACAAAGTGATCCCCGTTTCCAGCGCCGAAGTCGCCGAGGCTGCCAAGTTGCTTGAGAACATCTACCGGGCCGTCAACATCGCGCTCGTGAACGAAATGAAAGTCGTCCTCGGCGCGATGGACATCGACGTCTGGGAAGTCATCGACGCCGCCAAGACTAAACCCTTCGGCTTTCAAGCCTTCTACCCCGGCCCCGGCCTCGGCGGGCACTGCATCCCGATCGACCCGTACTACCTCACATGGAAGGCCCGCGAAGTCGGCATGACGACGCGCTTCATCGAACTGGCTGGCGAGATCAACCACCGCATGCCCCAATACGTCGTCGACAAACTTTCGCTCGCCCTCAACGCGCGCGGCAAGTCCGTCAACGGCTCATCTATTCTCGTCCTGGGCCTGGCCTACAAGCCCGACGTCGACGACGTCCGCGAAAGCCCCAGCTTTGAACTCATCGAAAAACTGTCGGACCTGGGCGCGAAAGTCGACTACAACGACCCGCACGTCCCCGCGACCCACCGCATGCGCAAGTACGGCGACCTCGGCATGAAATCCGTCGCGCTGACCCCAGAAAGTTTGTCCGGTTACGACGCCGTGCTCATTTCGACGAACCACAAAGCCTACGACTGGCAACAGGTCGTCGACCACGCGAAGTTAATCATCGACACCCGCGGAGCGACGAGAAAAGTCACCGGCCGGCGCGACCACATCGTCATGGCATAACAAGATTTGCCAGTCGTCAGTTCCCCGTGACAAGTCCGTAGGGCGCGGTTTAATCCCGCCTCGATGTCCCCCACGCCGCATAGCAATTCCCCGCACGCCCGGTACGCTCGGCGGCCAAGCCGTCGAACGCACCCGGCGGCAAAGCCGCGGGCGGAGCGGCGGGTGGCGGGCGACGGGCGGATTGTTCACGAGTTAGTTTACTAGTAAGGAATGGCTTATCATGCGACAGATTCTGACTACTCTTGGATGCGCGGCTGGATTGGGATTGGGCGTGGTTTTGCTTTTGGGCGCTGCGGAAAAGCCCGCAGGAATTCCGGCGTGGGAGTATCGTGTGCTTAGCAGCGACGATTTCCTACAAGTCGGTGGCAAACCTGGACCGGCGACGAATGAATTTTTAGCCGAACGCCTGAAGAAACAGGGAGACGCAGGCTGGGAGTTCGCCGGGGTTGTCGCGGTTGATAGCTGGGTCTTCAAGCGTCCAGTGATTGGGGACTAATCCGCCAACACACCGACCCGCCGTGGCGGGAGCGGGCGCCAGACGAACCTGCGACGGACCCGCCGCGCCGCCCCACGCCGCCCCGCCGCATAGCAATTCCCCCACCCGCCCGGTACGGTCGGCGGCCAAGCCGTCGACCGCACACGGCGGCAAAGCCGCGGGCGGATCGGCAGTCGGCGGGCAGTTTTCTGTAGCAGTCGGCATGCCCGAGACGCGTCTCTTTGGATCTGTTATAATCCCGCCCATGCGACAGTCCTTCACGGCCATCGTCGAACGCGATTCGGACACCGGGTTACTCGTCGGCAACGTTCCCGGCCTGTGTGGTGCTCATTCTCAGGGCGCTACCTTGGACGAACTCCAGAAAAACTTGCAAGAAGTCATTGAGATGCTTTTGGAAGACGGGCAGGCGGTGATCGAAGGGGAGTTTGTCGGTACCCAGATGGTCACGGTGGGTTGAGATGGCAAAACTACCGGTACTCAAACCGCGCCAGGTCGTTGCACTGTTGGTGGCCCGCGAATTCGTATGCGTGCGTCAACGAGGTTCACACATGCAGTTCCGGCACCCGGACGGGAGGGCGACGACCGTGCCCGATCATGCCGGGCGCGACATTTCGCCGTCGTTACTGCGGAAGATCGCACGGGATATTCAGGTGACGGCCGAGGAATTGGTCGGCGGCTAAGCTGCGGTGACGAGGCGCGCACTCCGTCGAACGCACACGGTGGCAAAGCCGCGGGTAGATTGTTCACGAAGGTCCAGCGCGGGGGACATCATGCCAAAGGTTGTTCGCCATTCAGGCTGCTTGCATCATGTAGTTCGATCGTCGCTAGGATCAGCTTATCCGTAGCGGGTTCGCCGAAGGTCTTGAGCAAACGGCAGGTCGCGAAGTTAGAGGCTTTTCGCTCGTACGGTTCCGCCCACTTAGCAAGCTTGAAGGTGTAGTCGGGATGATCGATATGGGATTGATACGCGGGCGTGGTCACACCCATGCGCCAAGGCTTGGGTGACAGTCTCGCCCGGAAACATTCCTGCCGTCGAGTCAACTGCACGTACAGTGGATCGCTTTTCAATGTTCGAAGAATGTCGATCGCATCAGGGTCGGTCGCGTCATACTGGCGATCAACAGTAATCAGCCTCAAACCAGCGAATGTACGATAAACACGAACCGCCGTTCCGGTCTGAGCATGCCAATCAGCGATGCGCGCGAGTGCAATATTCTCCGTGGATGGTTCGAGCGATACGGGAGGTCGCTTTGCACGACACAATCCCAGGATTCGCATCAATGCACCGGCCGGATTTAAACTTTTCATCGAACGGCGTTGCACAAGCGGCACCAGATCAATATCAGCGAAAAGCACCCGATTCGTGTTCAGAACGCGGCAGCCGTATCGATTCCGCGTGACTAACGCGACGGATTCACCATCTACGCTTAGTTCGCGAAGCACAGGTTCATGAAGCGGTGTACCACTGTAGTAGCCTTCACCGGTTCCTCCATCGAGAGCCGATTTCGCAAACCGCTCCGCGCGATCGAGTGCCATTTGATCAGCGTCAGATTGCGACGTAAATGACCAGCCCAATGCGGATCGCGTAAACGGAAAGCCATTAGAAGCGGTGAAGACAAATTCGCGACGTGCCCAATAACCGGGAATCTTCATTGAAAGCCTCTTACAACACAATCTCCGTCCCAATCCCCGCCTCCGTATAAATCTCCAGCATCAGCGCGTGCGGGATTCTGCCATCAATAATGTGGGCTTTACCGACGCCACCTCTCAGCGCGGTCACACACGCTTCGACTTTGGGCAACATGCCCGTGCCGATCGCGCCGGATTTGACCATATCGTCGATCTGGGCGACGGTGAGGTGACTGATCCGGCTATCCGGGTCTTTCACGTCCGCGCGGATGCCGTGCGTGTCACTCACGACGACGATTTTTTCGGCCTTCATCGCGGCGGCGACGTGACCGGCGGCGGTGTCGGCATTGACGTTGAGCTTCCCGCCGGCCTCGTCCCGCGCGATGGTCGCGATGCAGGGGATGCTGTCGGCCTGGACGAGCAGTTGGAGCAAACGCGCATTGACGGTCTTCACGTCCCCGACTAATCCGAGGTCGATGCGCCTGCCGTCTTCACCTTTCAGATAGGTTTTTTCAGCAAAGAGCACGACGCTACTGAGACTGTGCAGGCCCATGGCTTCGCAGCCTTGGGTCTGAATGAAGTTAACGATGAACTTGTTGATCTGGTTGCACAGCACGTGCTCGGCAATGGCAAGGGTGCGTTCGTCGGTGTAGCGCCGGCCCTGCACCATTTGCGGCACGAGGCCTGCGGTTTCCATGGCCTGGTTGATGGCCTTGCCCCCGCCGTGGACGAGGACGGGGGACATGCCGACGTAGTTCATGAAGACGATGTCGGTGAGGATGTTCGACAGCGCCTCCTCGTCGTCCATGATCGACCCGCCGATCTTCACGACGATGACCTTGTCGTGGAACCGCTGGATGTAGCTGAGCGCTTCGACGAGGCCGGCTGCTTTGTCGATCGCCTGATTGGTTACGTCTGCCACGCGTGGACTCCGTTGTGGAAAAGCGGGCATTGTAGAAACGACGCTCCATGATGCAAAGGAAAGTCGCGGCAGGAAAATCGGGCGCGCGTCGTACCTCGGGCGTCTCGCCCGTTTCTAACGTGGATCTCGGCCGGCTCGGACGCGTGGAAGTCGAGCGAGTGACGAAGTTAAAACACATGGGCAAAGACTTCAAAGAGACAAAGCAACAAAGAATGGAATTCTTTGTCCCTTTGTCTCTTTGAAATCTTTGCTTGATCCGACGCCCGCGATTCAACGGGGGACGCACTATCTGTTGATTCCATTGATTTGTAGAAACAAGGAAGGAGGAGTGGGAACGGGCGAGACGCCCGAGGTACGTTGTGCGCCCGAACTTTACGGGTCATCCGACGGACTTTTCCCACTTGGTGATTTGGTCTTTCACCTTCGGCTGATTCGGGTTGATGCGAAGACTCGCGCGCCACGATTCGATCGCCGCGCGGCGGGCGGGTTCGTCGATTTGTGATCCGAGTTGGTATTGGACGATCAGCGCGTCCGCGACGCCGTTGAGGGCGGGCGGGTAGTCGGGTTTTAGCGCGACGGATTTGCGATACTCCGCCAGCGCGAGGTCGGGTTTCTTCGAGCGCAGGTAGGCGTCGCCGAGGCGCTTGCGGGCGAGGAATGAGTCGTCCTTTTCGATCAGTTTAGTGAGCAGGACGACGGCCTCGGCGGGACGGCTCTGACGGGTCAGATTCGTACCGAGGTTCAGGAGCGTGGGGGCCGCGTAGCTGTCGAGTTCGAGCGATTTACGGTACGCGCGCTCGGCGTCCGGGAAGCGGCCGAGGTAGTCGAGGGTCACGCCGAGGTTCGACCACGCCGGGGCGCTGCGCGGGTTGAGGTCTACGGCTTTTTGTGCTTGCGCGAGCGCTTCGTCAGCCCGACCTAGCGTGAGATAAACCGTGCCCAGAGCGGTGACGGACTCGACATGGTCGGGCTTGAGGGACAGGGCGTGGTTGTAGGCGTCGGCGGCTTCGTCGAATTCGTTCAGGCACTGGTTCGTCACGCCCAGGCTGTAGAAGCCGCGATAGCCGTACGGGTCGAGTTTCGTCGCGTCGCCGTACAAGGCTTTGGCTTTTTGGAAGTCCGCGTCGGAGCGGTACAGGTCGCCGAGCAGAAGGCGTGCCATCGTCAGGTTCGGGTCGGACGCGACCGCTTGCGACAACGACGCGACTGCCTTCTGCTTGTCACCCTTTTGCGCCGCGAGCGCCCCTTGGACGTACTGATTCACGCCCGCCTGCGTCGGCTGACGCGGTGTTGTTTGACACCCGACCAGCGTGAGCGCCAGTGCAGGTAACGCGAGCTTCCACGAGAACAGTCCGACCTTGGCCGCGATTCGATTCGACATGTTTCCTCGTCCTGTAAACCCTCTGCGAGCGTAATCGGTGACGGCGGCGCGGGTCAAATCGCCGGTCAGCCCCGCGACGTCGCGTCCGAACCTGTTCGTCACACTCAACGTCGACACGAACGAGTGAAATCGCGTATACATTTCCGGATGTGCTGGCGCGTGCTCTCGAAATTGATGCGAAATCCACAAGTTTTCCGTGGCGTTGCGATTATCGGACGTGATATCGTAAGTCGTACCACTTTCGGAGAATCAACTATGTTTTGCACCTGCCGCCCGGTCAAATTTCTTGCGCTGGTTGTCACGTTTGTTTCGACGCATTCGTTCGCGCAGACGTTCTACGAGCCGGTCCGATATCAGTACGGCGATCGTTGCAACGTCTACTACTACGGCGGGACTGACCCGCGCGTCCACGCCCACGCGAACTCTCCCGCGTTCGCGCGGCAACGCGGCTTCGCGTACGCGTCGGCAGGCGTGGACGCGCAGCGTGAAGTCTCTAACGAGCCGGTGCGTGTGTTCGTGGACGAACTGCCCTTTCGCAACGCCGCCGTGTACGGCGTGACCCCGTCGGACGCCGCCAACACGTCGAATGCGTCGGTGCCGTTGTACTTCCGCAAGCGCGACTTGGTTACGACCGGCGTGACGCAGGCGGACGGTACGGTCACGGTGCCGAGCCAGATGTCGTCGGTCGCGCCCGGCGTGCGCATCACGCCGTCGGCACCACGCGTGCGCGTCGCGCCGTTCCCGCGCCCGATCCTGGTCATTCCGCTTCGTCCGATGCATTCGGACGCGCCCGCCGGTCCGGCTCGATTGTGAGCGACGGTCGGACCGATATGATGAAGACTCGCCCGGCCGGTTCCGGGCGAGATCGGTCCGGGCGTGATTCGAAGGAGCCAGTATGCGTGCGATGCAAGGCGTGTTTGCGGTGGCGCTGACGGTGTGTCTGTCCCAGGTCTGCTTGGCTCAGGCGACCACCCGACCCGCGTCGACCAAAACGCTGCCCGCGGACCAGATGCTCGGGCAGATGCTTCGGCAGAGCGCGCCGGGCAACGAGTCGGGCAAAACCCTTCAACCCTCCTCAACCGACCGGCCCGCGATCGACAAGACCAGCGGCTCCCGCGCCACGGCACCGGGAGCGCCGTCGGTCGGGGTGATGCGCGAAGGAACGTACGTCGTCGACCGGGTCGGACGCCTGACCCGCGCGACCGAAAAGACGGAGTCGGAATTCACCTTCGAGTCCGACGGCCGGGCGCTGCGCGACCCGCCGGTCGTGATCCTGCCGAATCTAAAATTGATGCAAATGGAAAACGCGGTCCAAGCCAGCAATAGAGACCTGCGGTTTAGGATCACCGGTATGGTCACGGAGTATCGAGGGCGGAATTACGTGCTATTGGACAAGGTGGTGGTCGTGCCGGATCAGGCGGAGCAGTTTTAGAACTACGACGGTGTGGCTCGTGCCGCGAGGATGGTGTTCGACCATTCCGCGTCCTCCCCAATGAAAGGCGGATCGGGCGGCAGGCGATAATCAATGTCGTCGTGCGCACCCTCGACGTAAACCTTTTCAATCAAGAGCTGTAGAGCCAGTGGCACGTCACGGTCGGTCGCACGACACGGAACGGCGATCGTCGGAAAAGGGTCGCGTAGCGAGATCGGATACACTTCCCACGACCCGTCATTTCGCGTCGCCCGGTGAATGCTTACCAGATACGGGGTTTGCAAACGGTCGGGTAAAAGGTCGACCTGCACGATGAGGTCGTGCCGTCTGGATCGGAGCAGATCGATTTCGACGACGTTGACTCCGCCTTCAATGTAGCTGTCAATCTTTCGCCGGTAGGACTCGTTATCTCTTCCGCGTGCCTTGTTCGACGGACTAAGAACCTCGATGGCCGAGATCACGCGATTCGTAGCCGATACATCAAGTATTTCGACCCAGCGGTTTCGTCGAGCGACAGATAAAGGTCTGAGCAAAATCGGCGCTACGCTCGCCACAGAACTGGAGTTCTTAATTCAATCGGCGCTCGAAGTCTGAGCGAGATATACGTCGGGTTCGTATCGATGCTTCTCGCCTGCGGTGTCGAGAACCACGCTTTCCTGTGCGCGTGCCCTGAGCCCCGGCGGGAGTAAAGGCTGCAAGGCCGATCGGATTCCAACGCAAAGCGACGAGAGAACGTCACCCCAACGGGGTTCCAAATACGGGTCCATTCCAGGAAACGGGCTTTTCATGGTCGACGCCGTCCCTACTTCAACTCCACCGTCCAATATGCGTTGTCCAGGAACTGCTTCCAACTCCAGTACCGTTCGTCGGCGAGCTTGATGTTGATGACCGGGCTGCGCTTGGGCTTGACGGGTTTGGTGATCAGGTGCATGTGCGCCTGCTCGGGCGTGCGACCGCCTTTTTTCACGTTGCACTTAATGCAACAGCAGACAATGTTATCCCAACTCGCCTTGCCGCCTTGGCTGCGCGGTTTGACGTGGTCGAGACTGAGTTCGGTCGTCGCGAACTTCTTGCCGCAGTATTGGCAACGGCTGCTGTCGCGCGCGTAGATGTTCCGGCGGTTGAACTTCACGTCCTGACGCGGCAATTTCTCGTACGCCAAGAGCCGTACGATGCGCGGCACCGCGATCTGGATGCGGACCGTGTGGATCCACTCGAAGTCGTCCGGCTCGAACTCGGCCTTAAGGGCGCTCAGCTCCTGCCAGCTTTCGAAGTTGTAATTCATCCAACGCGACTGACCCGCCGCGTCGGCTTCGATGTGGACGACCTCGGCAAGCTCCTTCGCGAGCATCGCGAACGCGCGGCGCACGTTCACCACCCGGATCGCCTGGTAATATTTGTTCAAAACAAGAACGTTCGCGCTCAGCGCCGGCGACAATGCGACGACGCCGGCGTCAACAGATGAAGAAACTCGGGCGGTGTCGTGCGAGTGTTTCACGCGAACCTGACCTCTCGACCAAGGGCCGAACCGTGGCACGCGCGGCCACGCCCGAACCTTGGGTTAGGGGATACTTACCGGGGACAGTCAAAACAATCACCTTCCTGACGGCTCCGCATTCTATGAGACACGATCCCCAAAGGCCAGCGTGCGATGGAACCCGTACAGTCCCAGTGCCGCACCGCCACACCCCGGCGCGCGAGCACGCCCCTAAAACGATACGTCGCACCGACTTCGCATCCCCGCTGACATGCCGCTTACGCCCGGAAATCCCTGATTTTGGTCAAACATTCGAAACGTTTCGGCGCCACGCGAAGCGGATCGTTGATTTCACATCATCGGAGGAGGTGTCCCGTCATTCCATTCCACGCGTTTGCCGTCGCCCCACAGATTTTCCAAGTCGTAATACGCGCGGGCTTCGGAGCTGAAGGCGTGGAAGACGACGTGGACGAAGTCGGCGAGGATCCAGCTTTCGCCTTGCTCTTTAGTTTGGTGAAAGGGGTTGTAGCCGTTAAGTTCGCCGTACTCGATGACGTCGTCGACGGCGCTGCGCATCTGCCGGGCGCTGGTGCCCGAGACGATCACGAAAAAATCCGTAATCGGCGAGACACCGCTCACGTCGAGCACCACTACGTTGTGGCACCGCGTCGCCGCCGACAGGCGCGCAATGTCGAGTGCAAATTGTTTGGCAGACATGGTTCCGCTCTTGGACTCAGGACGGGTCTCGGTCATTTGGGTCGCGATAGCTCACCTCCGGATGCAACGATGGTACAATCCAATCGTAGCCGATCGGGCGGATTTTGTCGTCCCCGGAAACGAATTCGCACGGTTCGGGCGTACCACGTATTTGTGGCACTTAGCGCAGACGGCCGTGCGTTGGAAGCTCCATCCTTGGCGTTCGAAGCCCCCGTCATCCTGCGTCGTCGACACATCGGTTGACTTCAATCCGGGCATGGCTAAAAGAGAGCCGATATCGGAATGACTGCTTCACTGCCCTTTTCAGACCCTTCGCCTTTGCCGTCCCCCGACTCCATGACGGGACCGGTTCACGACGCGCCCGCGCCCGTCGACGGCGCGTCGTCAGTGACGATTTGCGCTTCCAGATGCCTGTGTATGTTAGGAATGCACCGCAGCGGGACGTCGGCGCTGGCGCGCGTGATCAACTTGCTCGGCATCGATCTCGGGTCGCAACTGGTTCCGGCGGGCGTGGATAATCCGAAGGGGTTCTGGGAACACAAGGACATCGTTCAAGTTCACGAGCGCTTGTTCGAGGCGCTGGACACGTGGTACGACGACACGTTGATCCTGCCCCCGCGCTGGACCGAATTCGAAAGCGTGGACGTCTGCCGCGAGGGTATCAAGCGGATCGTGCGCGACGATTTGGCGCCACGGGGGTTTTGGGGATTCAAGGATCCGCGCACCTGCCGGCTTTTGCCCTTGTGGCAGGAATTGTTCGTCGAGCTACGTGTCTCGCCGAGCTACGTGCTGATGCTGCGTAACCCGTGGGAGATCGCCTATTCACTGGCGGTACGGAACGGGTTTGCGGTGAACAAGTCATTGTTGCTCACGCTGCTGCACTTGCTCGAAGCCGAGCACCACACTCGCGGGGGCGTGCGTGCGGTCGTCACGTACGACGAGCTGATGCAGGATTGGCGCGCCACCACCGCCCGCCTCGGCGCGGCGCTGGGGCTGGACGTCCAGACGCCGTCCGACGCATCGGCTGTGGAAATTGATTCATTCATCGACCCGCGACTGCGCCACCACAGCATCGCTGGTTCGCGTGAGAAGGCGCGGCCGGCGACATTGCCCGGCGACGCGAGGCTGGTGAAATGGGTGACGGAGGTGTACGACCTTCTCGCAGCCGGGGCGTCGTCGACCGCGCGGGTGGACGGTAAGCTGTTCGACGAGGCCCGGCTCGACGCGATCCACGACGAGCTTCTCGCGAGCATCGACGAGTTCGACCACTGGCGCGGCGAGCTGTCGCTCGGACGCCGCATTCGCGAACTCGAATTTTTCGTCGGAGACCTGAACCAATCCAAGACGTGGCTCGAAGCTGAAAACCAGCGCCTGCGCGCCGAGCTCGAAGCCGGCGATACGGTCGGGCCGGGAACGAACGGGAGCGCCCACGCCGACGTGCCCGCACGGTCGGCGCCGGACCGTCTCAAGGAGCAAATCGGGCGACTTGTTACATGGAACAAGGAACTGGCTTCGGCGCGCGACCAGGCGTCGGAGAAAATCACGGCGTTGCGCGGGCAGTTGGAGGAACAGGAGCGCGTGAACGCGCGCCTCATCGCCGGGAAATGGTCGACGACACGCACGCGACGCGGGAGACCCGTTTCGGTCGGTCCGACGCCCGCGGTCGTCAACACGCTCGTGCCCGAGCCGACGCGGGTCGTCGTCGAGCCGCTGATGGCGTCGGTCGACACGTCGACGTTAGTTCACGCACGACGCGGTCCGTTGTACGTGCGCGGCTGGTGTGTGCACCCGCGCACGCGCATCCGTTTCCTCCGCGCCGGGTTCGGACGGACGATCGTCGATTGCACCTACGGCTTGGAACGACTGGACGTCGCCGCCCACCTGCCCGCAGTGGCGCACGCGCGCGACAGCGGGTTCGAGGCTGTTTTTCCGTACGAGCCCGACAAAGGCGAAGTCCGGCTCGATGCGGTGCTCGAAGACGGGCAGGTCATGTCGTTCGTGTCGACGCACGTCATCGAACTGCCCCACATCGGCCTCGTGCGACTCACGCGAAGCGTCGCATACGAGTGGAAAGAGGCGATCGACCGCAAATCCGTCACCGCCGCGACGTGGCTCCGCGCCAAGGCGCGGCGGGTTCGGAATGGGGTGGAGTTCTTACGCTTCCTTATGAGATTGGCCAAGGCCCGACTGGCCCGCACGGGCGGTCTGCCCGGCGCGCGCGAGACCGT
>Ga0163144_10009879_pt1 | contig 20414 bp, 12 predicted proteins | sample OliLak19BULKMAT1_FD_123175 | JGI IMG/M metagenome (GOLD analysis project Ga0163144, IMG submission 123175) | Freshwater microbial mat bacterial communities from Lake Vanda, McMurdo Dry Valleys, Antarctica - Oligotrophic Lake LV.19.BULKMAT1 | ecosystem: Environmental > Aquatic > Freshwater >... | reverse complement strand
CGCCGTACGTCTCGGACATCACCTTCGTCAGCGCCGCCGTCAGCGTCGTCTTGCCGTGGTCCACGTGACCAATCGTCCCGACGTTCACGTGCGGCTTCTTGCGTTCAAACTTTTCCTTGGACATTTCACGGCCTCCGGCCAGGGTTCAACGGGCTGCGCGCTGTGATGAATTACTCCGGGTTGCACTTCGCAGCGGCGCACAACCCGTATGAGATACAAAACTAATTCCTGGTGATCGCGTCCTGCACTGCGGCGGGGACTTCCTGGTATTTCTCGAATTCCATCGTGAACGTGGCACGGCCCTGGCTCATCGAGCGGACCGAGGTCGCGTAGCCGAACATTTCCGACAGCGGCACCTCGGCGAGGATCGACTTGCCCGCGGGCGCGTCTTCCATGCCGGTGATCTGGCCACGGCGGCGGTTAAGGTCGCCGATGACGTCGCCTGAGTAGTCCTCGGGCGTCACGACCTCGACCTTCATGATCGGCTCGAGGATCACCGGCTTGGCGTTGCGGAAACCGTCCTTGAAGCCGATCGAAGCGGCGATCTTGAACGCCATTTCGTTCGAGTCGACGTCGTGGAACGAGCCGTCGAAGGCCGTGACCTTGACGTCGACGACCGGGTAGCCGGCCATCACGCCCGTGTCGACGACTTCCTTGATGCCCTTGTCGATCGCCGGGATGAATTCTCGCGGGACCGCGCCGCCGGCGATGCCGTTGATGAACTCGTAGCCCTTGCCCTTCGCGTTCGGCTCGAGCTTGAGCCAGACGTGGCCGTACTGGCCGCGCCCGCCTGACTGGCGCACGAACTTGCCTTCCGCCTCGACGGTGCCGCGGATCGTCTCGCGATAAGCCACCTGCGGCTTGCCGACGTTCGCCTCGACCTTGAACTCGCGCTTCATGCGATCGACGATGATCTCGAGGTGCAGCTCGCCCATGCCGGAGATGATCGTCTGGCCAGACTCGGGATCGGTGTGGACGCGGAACGAAGGGTCTTCCTTCGCGAGGCGCTGCAGCGCAACACCCATCTTTTCCTGATCGGCCTTGGTGCGCGGCTCGAGGGCGACCGAGATGACGGGAATCGGGAACACCATCTTCTCGAGCGTGATCACCTTGTCCGGCGAACAGAGCGTGTCGCCGGTGGTGACGTCCTTCAGGCCGACCGCAGCGGCGATGTCGCCGGCGCGCACTTCCTTGATCTCGGTGCGCTCGGAGGCATGCATCTGCAGCAGGCGGCCGATGCGCTCGATCTTGCCCTTGCTCGGCACGAAGACGGCATCGCCGGAATTGAGCACGCCGGAATAGACGCGGAAGAAGGTGAGGTTGCCGACGAACGGGTCGTTCAGGATCTTGAACGCCAGCGCCGCGAACGGTGCAGAGTCGTCCGCGGTGCGCGTTGCCACGCCGCCCGACTCGTCGAGGCCCTTGACCGGCGGCATCTGCAACGGCGAGGGCATGTATTCGATCACGGCGTCGAGCAGCGCCTGTACGCCTTTGTTCTTGAACGCCGAGCCGCACATGCACAGCACGATCTCGTTGCGCAGCGCGCGCTCGCGCAGGCCCTGGTTGATCTCCACGACCGACAGTTCCTCGCCCTCGAGGTACTTGTTCATCAGAGTTTCGTTGGCCTCGGCCGCGGCCTCGATCATCTGGGTGCGATAGCTGCGCGCATCCGCGAGCAGTTTCGCCGGGATCTCCCGGTACTCGAACTTCATGCCCTGGGTTTCCATGTCCCAGTAGATCGCCTTCATCCGCAGCAGGTCGACGACGCCTTCGAAGTCGTCCTCGGCGCCGATCGGCAGCTGGATCGGCACCGGATTGCCGCGCAGTCGGGTCTTGATCTGCTCGAGGCAGCGCAGGAAATCGGCGCCGGAGCGGTCCATCTTGTTGACGAACGCGATGCGCGGCACGCCGTAGCGGTTCATCTGCCGCCACACCGTCTCGGACTGCGGCTGCACGCCCGACACCGCGCAGAACAGGGCGACTGCGGAATCGAGCACGCGCAGGCTGCGCTCGACCTCGATCGTGAAGTCGACGTGCCCGGGCGTGTCGATGATGTTGATGCGGTGCTCGTCGAGGGTCTTGTCCATCCCCTTCCAGAAGCACGTGGTCGCGGCCGAGGTGATCGTGATGCCGCGTTCCTGTTCCTGCTCCATGTAGTCCATCACGGCCGCGCCGTCATGGACCTCGCCGATCTTGTGCGAAACGCCCGTATAGAAAAGGATCCGCTCCGTCGTCGTCGTTTTACCGGCGTCGATGTGTGCGGAGATACCGATGTTCCGGTATCGCTCTATGGGGGTGTGGCGGGGCATCGTCGTGACTGGCTCGAATGCTCAGCGTGGCCTCGCGGGGGGCCGCCGGAGGCGAGCCACCCGCTCTGGTGATTACCAGCGGTAGTGCGCGAAGGCCTTGTTGGCCTCGGCCATACGGTGCGTGTCCTCACGCTTGCGCACGGCGGCACCGCGGTTCTCGGAAGCTTCCATCAGCTCGTGCGCGAGACGGAACGACATCGATTTCTCGCTGCGCGCACGCGCGGCCTCGATGACCCAGCGCATCGCCAGCGTCTGGCGGCGGGTCGAGCGGACCTCGACGGGCACCTGGTAGGTGGCGCCGCCGACGCGACGCGACTTCACCTCGACGACGGGCTTCACGTTCTCGAGCGCCTGCGACAGCACGCCGAGGGCGTCGCCGCCCTGCTTGCCGGTCTTCTCGGTGATGCGGCCGATCGCACCATAAATGATGCGTTCGGCGGCGGCTTTCTTGCCGCTCTTCATCACGACGTTCATGAACTTCGCCAGCATGTCGCTGTTGAACTTCGGGTCGGGAAGGATGTGTCGGACGGGGGCCTGTGCGCGGCGTGACATTCTGCTTACTCCTGAAACCTTGGCTCGGGGCGCTACGCGCCCCGGATCACTTCTCGGGCCGAATCACTTCTTGGGGCGCTTGGCGCCGTACTTCGAGCGGCTCTGCTTACGCTCGTTGACGCCGGCGCAGTCGAGCGTGCCGCGGACGGTGTGGTAGCGGACGCCCGGAAGGTCCTTGACGCGGCCGCCACGGATCAGCACCACCGAGTGCTCCTGCAGGTTGTGGCCTTCGCCCCCGATGTAGGAGGTGACCTCGTAGCCGTTGACGAGACGGACGCGGCACACCTTGCGGAGCGCGGAGTTCGGCTTCTTGGGCGTCGTGGTGTAGACGCGAGTGCAGACGCCGCGCTTCTGCGGGGCGGCGCCCAGGGCGGGCACCTTAGTCTTCTCGGCGTTCGTCCGGCGCGGGGCGCGGATCAATTGACCGGTGGTGGCCATGCAGTCTCCAGCTCCATCGTTGATCGTCGCGCCGGCATGCAGCCAACGAGACGGGAATCGGCACAAAAGTGCCGGGCAGGAGCGGTCGTTCGCAGGGTCCGCCAAAACACCCCGCGACAGTGCGCGAGAGAACACGGACCTACGACCGACAGCCCCACGACCGGCTGCGGCGGGCGGCTGCTGTCGTCCCAGACGACCGGGCCGCCCTCCTGTTCGGGGGGCGCCCCGCTGTCCGGTAAGCCGCTGTTTCATGACCCGCCGAAGGTCGGCCGGATCAATAAAGGTCGCGGATTCTAGGAACGGGTCGACGGCATGTCAATCGGCATCCGCGCCGGATCACCGCCATGACGGGGTCGCGGGCCCCGACGTGCCATCATCGCAACATGCCCATCCGGCCGTTTTCCACCCTTTCCAGGCCGACCGCGCTGGTGCTCCGGTTGGCGCTGGCGGCGTCGGTGTTGGTCCACTCGGTGCTGCCAGGTTCGGTACTGGCCGGCGCCCTGCTGGGCGGGTCCACCCTGATGCCCTCGAACGCAGCTGCCGCAAAAGCGCGCTCTGCTGCGCCCAGCGCAACGGCGACCGGCGACGCGATCGGGGCCTCCTTGACCGGCGAATGGGTGCTCAATGCCGCCGCGAGCCAGACCTTGAACCTCGCCGGCGGCGATCCGGCGGCGCAGCGGGTCCCGGGCGGGGGTGGCCCCGGGGACGGCCGCGTGGCCCCGGAAGACTCGGTCCTGCCGGACCCGCCGGCCCGGTCCGACCCTGACGACGGCCGACCGCCGCCGCGGCGACGCCCGCCCGCCTGGCTGGTCCGGCCGGAGCGGCTGGAGGCGATGCGTGCCCTGCTTGGTGAAACCCGGGGCCTGTCGATCCTCCAGACCACCACCTATGTCGACCTGCGGACCGAACTCACCTCGCGTTCGCTCGAGCTCGGCACGGCAAGCCAGGTCTCGCTGCCGACCGGCGAGCTCGCCGACCAGGAGGTGCGTTGGCAGGGCGGCCGCCTGGTCGTCGAGCGCCGCGTCCCGCGTGGCGTCAGGATCGTCGAGACCTATCGGCGGCTGCCGGACACCGACCAGCTCGAGGTGACGGTGCGTCGCTCCGGCGGGGTGGACGATGGCCTCGGCAAGATCGAGCTGCGGCGCGTCTTCGATCGCGATAGTAACGACGGCCCGACGCTGCCCGCCAGCTCCCGCGAGGTCATCCGATGAGCGACCTGTCCGTCGTCGTGCGCCGCCGCTTCGTCACGCTGGCCGACGGCAGCCAGCTGCACTGCCGCATCGTTGGCTCGGGGCCGCCGGTGGTGCTGCTGCATCCCTCGCCGCAGTCGGGCACCTTCAGCCTGCCGATGGCGCGGCGACTGGCACCGAACTTCACCGCGATCGCGCTCGACACGCCGGGCTACGGCCTGTCGGATCCGCTGCCCGGCCGACCGATGACGCCCGCGCTCGACGACTACCTGCCGCCACTGCGAATGTTCCTCGACGCGCTCGGCCTGCAGCGCGTCGCGCTGTATGGCAATGCGACCGGCGCGGAGATCGCGCAGCTGTTCGCGCACGCGCATCCCGAACGCGTCGCGCTCTGCATGCTCGACACCGCCGGGCACAAGGAAGACGCGGCGCTGGATGCGATGCTGGAGGGCTATTTTCCCGACGTCACGCCACGGCGCGACGGCGGCCACCTGCTGACGCACTGGGACATGGTGCGCTCGCTGAGCCTGTTCTCGCCCTGGCAGGCCAGGGATGCCGCACAACGGCTCGCGATCGACCTGCCGGAGCCCGCGGCCCTGCACGCGAAGATGCTCGACTACCTGCGCGCCGGGCCCGCCTATGCGGCGGCCTACCGGCCGGCGTTCTATACCGCCAAGCACGCGTTGATCGCGCGCCTGCGCGTACCGACGACGCTGACGCGCTGGGAAGGCAAGCCCGACCTGTCGGAAGTCGACGCGTTGATCGCGCGCGGGCTGCCGCCGAACTTCACGGTGCTGCGGCCCGGCCCGGGCGTCGAGGCGCGGCTCGAGGCCGCCGAGCGCCACCTGCTCGAACGTTACCGGCCCAGCGCCGCATTGATGCCGCCGCTGCCGGACCAGGTCGAGCGGCGCGCCGCACGCTGGCAGTCCTGTTTCGTCGACGTGCCCGGCGGGCAGCTCTTTGCGCGTGTCTGTCTCGCCGGCGAGGGCCGGCCGCTGCTAGGGCTTCACGACCCGGCCGGCTCGTCGCGCCGCCTCGAGGCGCTGATGTCGCCGTGGCTCGGTCGTCGACCGCTGATCGCGCTCGACAATCCGGGCAATGGCGAATCGGACGCACTGCTGACGCGCGAGGCGATTTCGACGGAAGCCTATGCCGCGTTCGCCGAGGCCGCGCTCGACGCGCTGGGCATCGACGGCGTGGACGTGATCGGGCGCTATTCGGGTGGCCAGGTCGGGATGGAACTCGCGCGGCGCCGAGCGGGCCGGGTGCATCACCTGGTGCAGGCCGGCGTGATGATCTTTGAGCCGCGCGAGCGCGACGAACTTCTGGCGCGCTACACGCCCTCGATCGAACCGCGCTGGGACGGCTCCCACCTGGTGACCGCCTGGGCGATCATGCGCGACATGTCGCTGTTCTGGCCCTGGTACGCGCGCCACGCCGGCAACGTGATCCACCGCGATGCCGCGATCGACGCCCACAGTCTCGACTTGCGCGTGCAGGACCTGCTGAAGCTCGGCGATGCCTGGCGCGAGGCCTACGCCGCCTCGTTCCGCTATCCGATGGCCGAGCGCCTCGCCGCGCTCCAGCCCTTGCCGTGCCTGCTGACCGACCATGCCGGCGCCGCCTCGTACCAGCGTCTCGCAATGGCGAGGGCGGCGGCGCCACACTGCAAGGTCGGCGAGATCTCCACCGACCCGCAGGCCTGGCGCACGATGGTCGACGCCTTCTGTGAAAAGGCGTGAAGAGGGGACGCTACCCTTAGGCGCTAGAGGGCGCTAGAGGGTAGCGTCCCCTCTTCAAAGCGTCCCTTCTTCACTCTTCACTGGCGGTGCGCGATCTCCTGCAGCGCGGGCAGGAGGCGCTTGCGCGCCTCCTCGAACGACACGGCGGTCAGCGCGAAGCGCACTGCCAGCGCCGCGATCGGCTCACCGTCGATCATCACAGGGATCGCGATGCTGCCCTGCTCGGTCAGGCGCAGCGGGCGGATCGCCTTCGCATAACCGCGCTCGCGGATCGCGGCGAGGTCGCGCTCGAGCGCGGGCAGGTCGGCCCAGGCGGCCTGCGTCTCCTCCGGGCGATGCGGCCACAGATGCTCGAGGATGGTCTCGCGCACGCGCGGAGTGCAGTACGCGAGGTAGACCCGACCCGAGGCCGTGGTCAGCACCGGCAGCAGCGTCCCGCGCTCGAAGTACTCGACTGCGAAGCCGCTGCTGCGGTCGGTCGAGTCCTCCACGAACATGTCTGGAAACTGAAATCGCATCAGGCTGATCGGCCACTGGATCCGCGGCGCCGCCTCGCCGAGCGCGCGGCGCACCGGCTCGAGCCGCTCGGCAGCGGGACCGAAGCCATGGCTCAGGGTCTTCGCGCGCAGCGTCAGTGCGAAACGCCGTGTCTCGTCGCGGCGCACCAGCTCCATGCCCTCGAGCGTCGCGAGACAGCGGTTCACCGTGGTGCGGGCCAGGCGCAGTTTCTGGCTCAGCGCAGCCGTGGTCATCGGTCCGTGGCGGTTCAGTGCCTGGATCATTTCGAGGCCGCGGAGCAGCACGCGGACCGGGGCCGGGTGCCCCGGCGGCATGCGATGGGTCGGGCGGATCAGCGGCGTCGGCGCGGCCGAAACGGCCGCCTCGTCCTTGGGGCGTTCGTCCATATAGGCGTGAGATTACATTAACCACCACGCGGTTGGCACCTGGCCGCTGGTCGGCCGTCTCCCGGGCTGACATGAACCCGGCCCCGGGCTAATCTCGGTCCCATGAACCGTCGAACTTCGCGATTCCTGGGGCTCGCCGTCACGGCGGGCGTGGTGCTGACCGGATGCTCCGATGCCCGTCAGCAGCGGCTCGAAGGCGCGCAGCGAGCGCTGGCTGCGCTGCCCGATGTCGAGATCGTGCAGCGCGATGCAACCGCCGGGGTGCTGACGGTGCGATCGCGCAGCACCGGCGTCGTCTCGACCATCGACGTGATGAGCAAGTCGACGCCAGTCAGGGGCGCTGCGGCCGGACCAGTCGGGCGGCCGGCCAGCGATGCGGCGTCGGCCGGCGAAAGCGCCGGCAGCGACGCAGTTCCGGCAGGTTCGGATCCCGGCGCCGGCACCCTCGCCGCGGGCACGGCTGCGACACCCGATGCGGAACCCGGTGCGCCCGGGGCGGGCTCGGACGGCGTTGCGGCCGTTACCGGCGGCAAGTCGGCGACGGTACCGCTCGCGGCGATGGCGACCGTGGTCCGCGATCCGCAGGGCCGCGTGCAGCGGATCGAAGGCTCGGGCTTCAGCATCGAACGCGCACCCGGTGCGGCGCGCGCGTCGGGCGCCGACAGGCCCCCGATGGCAGGTGCCATGTCGGCCGCGACCACGACTGTCGCCAGCGCCGGGGAGCGGCGCCGCCTGACCGTGCCATTCGTCTGCGGCGCCGGCGAGGCGCGCACGCTGCAGGGCGTCGAGCTCGATGTACCCGGCGCGGGCATCGTCGCCGAACGTGGCTGCACGCTGACGCTCGCCAACGTGCGCGTGCGCTCTGGCGGTTGGGGCCTGGTCGTGAATCCGGGCGCCACGGTCCGGATCGACGACAGCCTGGTCGAGGGGCGCACCGGTGCACTCGACCTGCATCCGGGCGCGTCGCTGTCAGCCTGGGCGACCACGTTTCGTGGCGCGCTCGGGCGACCGGCCGCAACGCCGCAGTTCGTCGATCGGGGCGGCAACGCCTGGGAGTGAGCTGCCCGCGCCGCCGGAGGATTCCGACCCGCGGCGCGCCGGCCGATTACCAGAGCCGCGCTGCGCCGCGCACGCCGGAGGAGTCGCCCCAGCGCGCCGGCACCAGCGGCGCCTCCCAGGCGTCGCCGAAAACCCGCTCACGGATCCGTTGCGGCAGCCGTTCGTAGATCTCGGGAACGTTGGACATCCCGCCACCGAACACGAACACCTCGGGATCGACCAGGTTCACGATCATCGCCAGGCCGCGCGCGAGCCGGTCGAGATAACGCTCGAAAGAGGTAACCGCGAGCGGCTCGCCGGCGCGCGCCGCGTCAATGATCTGCGGGGCGCGCATTCGCGCGATGCCTGGCGCAAGCACGGCAGCGGCCGCATGATCCCGCTCGAAGCCCAGGCCCGAGATCCACTGCTCCAGGCAGCCGCGCTGCCCGCACCAGCAGGGGTCGATCGCGAGTTCTTCCGCGCGCGGCCAGGGCAGCGGAACGTGCCCCCATTCACCGCCGATGCCGTGGGCGCCTCCCAGCAGCCGGCCTTCGACGACGATGCCGCCGCCACAGCCGGTGCCGAGGATCGCCGCGAACACGCTGCGCGCGCCGGCCGCCGCGCCATCGAAAGCCTCGCTCAAGGCGAGGCAGTTCGCGTCGTTCGCCATCCGGATCTCGCGCCCGAGCGCGCGTCCCAGGTCGGCGAGGAAGGGACGACCGTTGAGGTAGCGCGAATTGGAATTGCGGATCACGCCGCTGCGCGGCGACAGCGATCCGGGCGTACCGACGCCTACCGTGCCGCTCCCGCCGGCCTCCGCCTCGGCCGCGGCGACGAGCTCGCAGACCGTGCGGATGGCGGCTTCGTAGCTGCCAGGATTCGGCACCCGCAGCCGCGCGCGACAGGCGCCATCCTGCGCGAGCACCGCAGCCTCGATCTTGGTTCCACCGAAATCGATTCCGACCCGCAGCATGCCGAAAAGGCTAATTCATCGCCGCGGCCCTCGCCACTCGCAATGCCGGCAGGTGCATGCGCCGCGGACATCCCTGTCCGCGGCGCACGCCTCGAACTGCGCGCATCCTGCGCGCAGAAACCCTGCAGCGCGGCCGCCGCCGGCCGCAGCGCGAGCTGCGCTCAGGGCGCGAAGTCGTCGAGCAGGATCACGCCGAGCGGCGCGCCGCCGCCGGCCGCATCCCGGGCGGCGATCGTGTAGACGCCATTGGCCGCTACAGTGATCGTCGCCGGACCGATCGCGGCGGTCTTGCTGCCTGCCGGTGTCACGACCACGTCGTACTGGCCGGCCGCGAGGCTCACGTAGCCGGTGTCCGACTTGAACGGCACGCTGGCGAATGCCGGCGTCGCCTGCGCGATCGAAGCGCCGCGCGCGACGACGTAGAGGTCGACGGCGCCTGCGGCCGGCGAGGCATGCAGCACGCGCAGCTTTCCCTGCGTCGCGACGCGGCGCCGGTCCTCGCGCAGGACCAGCGGCTCGATCGTTGCCAGACGGCCCACTGCGTAAACGGAATACTCCGCCCCGGCGGCGAACGGGGGATTGGCGTTGATCACGATCACGCCGCGATTGCCGGCGGGCGTTACCTTCAGGTTGTACGTTCCGGCTGCCACCTCGACGAACGGCGTCGCGGACGGGAACGCGAGGGCGCGCACCAGCGGCTGCGCGAAGTTGTCGTTGACGACCACGTCGACGGCCGGCGCGTCCGGCGAGGCATGCACGACCCGCAGGCGCGCCGGCGCGGCCCGATCCAGCAGTTCGATCCGGCCGCCGGCGGTGGTGGTCGCGAGCAGCGTGATCGGCGCGGCGCCAGTCGTCGTGTTCGGCACCGCCGCCAGCAGCAGGTCCGCACCGGCTTCGAGGCGCACCGGTCCGGAATCAAACACCACCGTGCCCGGCACGCCTGCCGGGGTGGCGCGGATCTGGTATTCACCAGCCGTCACGACCGCCGGACCGAAGGATTCCTTGAACGAGATCGTGCCGGCCGGCGCGCTCGCCGCGAGGTTCGCGTTCGGCGCGGTCACGTAGACGGCGACGCGCGGCGCAGCTGGCGCCGCGTGCACGACCTGCAGCCGCGTAGAGCCGGCTGGCACCGGGGTCGCGTCGCGCGTGATCACGAGCGGCTCGATCGCGGTGACGCGATTGACGGCGAGCACCGTGTAGCGTCGGCCGGCCTCGAGCGACACGCGTGTCGGCCCGATCACCGTCGGCCGCGCGGTGCCGGGCAGGATGCCTCGCACGACCAGTTCCGCGCTGCCCGCCGTCACGGTCTGGTTCGGTACCGCCTGCTTGAAGTCGAGGCCACGACCGAACGGCGTGCCGTTGAGATCGACGTCCACGGCAGGGGCATCGGCGGACGCATGGATCACGCTCAGTTCGGCCGTCGCCGCCAGCGGGTCCGTGTCGTCATCGGAAACGCAGGCCGCGAGAGCGGCTGCCATACACAGGGCCATCACGGCCCGGATCGGGTGTTTCATCCTTGAGTCTCCTGGGTGGTCCATCGCGAAGTCCGGCCCGGCGCCCGCATCACCGTCCTGGTGACGCGAAAGCACGCTCCGGTCGTGGCCGAACGGCCACGGCAAGGCATTCGTCGCGGGAGGCGACATTGGATTCAGCGGGAAATGCGACGGCGCCGGTGGCGCGGGACCGCCGCAGCGGGTGCCAGGCTGCGGCTCAGCCGACGCGCGCGATCACGACCACGCGGCTACGATCCGAAACGACCACGCCTCCAGGGCGCTCGACCGTGACCGCAAAGGCCAGCGGTGTGCCGACCGGCAGTCGCGCGTGAATCGGCACGATGACTTCGTCGCCGTCGCCCCGCACGTCGAACACGCCGCCATCGACGGGATACCGTTCGTCGCGGCTCCCGTCGAAGATCCACAACTGGTATTGCGCGGTGGCGGGGTCGTTGCGACGCAGCCCGACGAAACGCATGTACCCGGTCTGGGTGCGCGCGTCCCATACCACGTCGCCGCGTACCTCGCGCCCGACCGGATCGCCCGCGGGCGCCCAGTTCCGCTGCAGCACGAAGCGCTGCGCCGCGAGCGCCCGGCGCTGGCCGGCCGGATCGGGATCCTCGTCCTCGCCCCCATCGACGCTCGCTGCGCCGCCGCCCTGGGCCGAGCGCCCAGCCAGGCGCTCGCCCGGTCCTGCGACTGCGACTGCAGCGCCCGCTGCAGCGCTGCCAGCGGCCTGCTCCACGCCGGCGCCCGTCGCATCGGGCCCCGGCTGGCCCGGGTCGCTGCCGACGGCCGCGACGACCGGAGCCGCATTCCCGCCGGTGTCCGGGCGATCCAGCAGCACCAGCCCCACTGCCGCGACGAGGCTCGCCGCCGCGGCGATCCAGCCGCCATAGACGAACCATGCTGGCCGCGCCTCCGGGGCGCGCGGCAACGACGGCGTGCGCCGCGGGGCGAAGAAGCGGTCCGCGTCGTCAGCCACTGCCACGGCCACGCTGCGCGGCATCGGCTCGAGCTTCGGCTGGCGTGCGAGTTCGATCGCCGCCGCCGCACGCTCCAGGCTGTCGTCCTGGTCGAGCGCGGCTGCTCCCACCTGCCGGCGCAGTTCCAGCCATTCCTCGCGCCCGAGGCCACCAACGGCGCTCTCGACCGCGTGCTCCAGCAGTCGCGCCTGCTCGATGTCGTTGTTGCTCATGAATTCAGGTTCCTTCGCCGGCCCGCTGCGGGACGACGCCGAGCGCCACCCGGACCTTGATCAACCCGCGCCGGACGAGCGTCTTGACGGTGCCGAGCGGCATGCCGATCCGCGTCGAGATCTCGCTGTGCGAGAGGCCATGCACGATCGACAGGTCGATCACGCGCTGCTGCTCAGGTGGCAGCGTCTCAAGCACGCTGCGCGCGATAGCCGCTTCGGCGGCTTGATCGGCGCGCGATTCCTGCGGCACCTGGTGGGTCCATTCCTCCAGGCCTGGCAGCTCGTTTTCCATCCGCGGACGCATCGCCCGCAGCCGGTCGATCAGCCGCCGCCGCGCGATCATGGTGACGAACGTCGGCTCGGATCCGCGCGCCGGATCGAAGCGCGCGGCGCTGCGCCAGAGGTCGAGGAACACTTCCTGGGTCGCGTCTTCCGCATCGGCGGCCGTCGGCGACAACCGGCGCGCGATCGACCAGACCAGCGCGCCGTAACGCGCCATGCAGCGGCCAACGGCGGCCCCATCGCCGCGCGCGACGTCAGGCAATATCGGCGCGGAGCCGACGATCGCGGCCGCGCCCTCGGGCACGCCGTCCCGGCCGCCGCCTTCGGCCGCACCGGGTTTTGCATGGGGCATCGGGTTCAACTCATCCACCGTCACAGCCTCCCTGCTATTCGGCAACGCGGGCCAGCCGGATTCATCCCGACACGCCGCGGGGGCCCCACTCTACGTGGTCGGCGCGCCGCGCGTGCCCTGGAAACGAAAACGCCGGGGGCCTCACGGCACCCCGGCGCTCTCGTCTGGCGCGGACCCGATCCTCAGCGCGAAGCGCCCTCTTCCTCTCCGACGCTGGTCGACTCGTCGGCCTCGACCGCAGCGCCGCCGACGTCCATGTAGCTGCGCGGGGAAGCGTCGTCGGCCGAACGGCGCCGGTGGGAGTGGGCCGCAAAGCCCGTGCCCGCCGGAATCAGGCGTCCGACGATGACGTTTTCCTTCAGTCCGCGCAGGTCGTCCTTCAGACCCCGGACCGCCGCTTCGGTGAGCACGCGGGTGGTCTCCTGGAACGAGGCCGCCGAGATGAACGACTCGGTCGCCAGCGAAGCCTTGGTGATGCCGAGCAGCACCGGCGTCAGCGTCGCCAGCTGCTTGCCGTCCGTCTGCATGCGATCGTTGATGTCCAGCGCGCGCGCGCGATCGAGCTGCTCACCCTTGAGCAGCGGAGTCTCGCCGGTGCCGACCACCTCGGTCTTGCGCAGCATCTGGCGGATGATCACCTCGATGTGCTTGTCGTTGATCTTCACGCCCTGCAGGCGATAGACATCCTGGATCTCGCGCACGAGGTAGTTGGCCAGCGCCTCGACGCCCCGCAGGCGCAGGATGTCGTGCGGGTTCGGCTCGCCGTCGGCGATGACCTCGCCACGCGTGACCTGCTCGCCCTCGAAGACGTTGAGCTGGCGCCACTTCGGGATCAGCTCCTCGTACTTCTCCCCCTTCTCCTCGGTGATGACCAGGCGACGCTTGCCCTTGGTCTCCTTGCCGAAGCTGACAGTGCCGCTCTTCTCGGCGAGGATCGCCTGGTCCTTCGGCTTGCGCGCCTCGAACAGGTCCGCGACGCGCGGCAGGCCGCCGGTGATGTCGCGGGTCTTCGAGGACTCCTGCGGGATGCGGGCGATGACGTCACCGACCGAGACGCGCGCCCCGTCGACGAGGCTGATCAAGGCGCCCGCCGGCAGCGTGTAGACGGCCGGGATCTCGGTGTTCGCGAACGGCACTTCCTTGCCCTTCGCGTTCAGCAGCTTGATCGTCGGACGCAGTTCCTTGCCGCCGCGCTGCTTGGAGTCCTGCACCACGATCGACGAGAGACCCGTGACGTCGTCCACCTGCGTGGTGATCGTCAGGCCGTCGACGAAGTCCTGGAACTTCAGGAAGCCCGTGACCTCGCTGACGACCGGGTGGGTGTGCGGATCCCAGGTCGCGACCGACTGGCCCGCGGCGACAAAGGTGCCTTCCTTGGCGCTGAGCTGCGCGCCATAGGGGATCTTGTAGCGCTCGCGCTCGCGACCGAATTCGTCGACCACGCCGATCTCGCCCGAACGCGAGACCGCGACCAGGTAGCCCTTCTCGTGCGACACGGTCTTGACGTTGTGGAAGCGCAGCGTACCCTTGTTGCGCACCTCGACGCTCGAGGCCGCCGCGGCTCGCGACGCCGCGCCACCGATGTGGAACGTACGCATCGTCAACTGCGTACCCGGCTCGCCGATCGACTGCGCGGCCATCACGCCCACCGCCTCGCCGATGTTGATGATCCGGCCGCGCGCGAGGTCGCGCCCGTAGCAGGTGGCGCAGACGCCGTAGCGGGTGGCGCAGGTGATCGGTGAACGCACCTGCACCTGGTCGACGCCTTCCTGCTCGATCAGGCGCACGAGGCGCTCGTCGAACAGCGTGCCCGCCGGGATCAGCACCTGGTCCTTCGAGCCCGGCTTGATGATGTCCTCGACGACCGTGCGCCCGAGCACGCGCTCGCCGAGGCCTTCGACCACGTCGCCGCCCTCGACCAGCGGGTTGACCGTCAGGCCGTTCTTGGTGCCGCAATCGACTTCGGTGACCACGAGATCCTGGGCGACGTCGACGAGACGACGCGTCAGGTAGCCCGAGTTCGCCGTCTTCAGCGCCGTGTCGGCCAGGCCCTTGCGGGCGCCGTGCGTCGAGATGAAGTACTGGAGGACGTTCAGGCCTTCGCGGAAGTTCGCCGTGATCGGCGTCTCGATGATCGAGCCGTCGGGCTTGGCCATCAGGCCGCGCATGCCGGCGAGCTGGCGGATCTGGGCCGCGCTGCCGCGGGCGCCGGAGTCGGCCATCATGAAGATCGAGTTGAACGACTTCTGGCGCTGCTTGACACCCTTGGCGTCGACCGCCTCCTCGGTGCCGAGCTTCTCCATCATCGCCTTGGCGACCTGGTCGTTGGCGCGCGACCAGATGTCGACGACCTTGTTGTAGCGCTCACCGTTGGTGACGAGACCGGACGCGTACTGGTCCTGGATCTCCTTCACCTCACGGTCGGCGGCCGCCACGATCTTGGTCTTCTGCTCGGGGATCACGATGTCATCGATGCCGAACGAGACCGACGAGCGCGTCGCGTAGTGGAAGCCCGTGTACATCAGCTTGTCGGCGTAGATGACGGTGTCCTTGAGACCAAGCGCGCGATAGCACGCGTTGATCGTCCCGGAGATCGTCTTCTTCGTCATGTCGTGGTTGATGATGTCGAACGGGAGCCCCTCGGGCAGGATCTCCGACAGCAGCGCACGACCGACCGTCGTGGCGACCAGGCGGATCTTCGCGACCTTGCGCCCGTCGATGATCTGGACCTCGCGGATGCGCACCTTGATGCGCGCCTGCAGGTGGACCTGGCGCGTCTCGTAGGCACGATGCGCCTCGCCGACGTCGGAGAACATCATGCCTTCGCCGAGCGCGCCGACCTTCTCGCGCGTCATGAAATAGAGGCCGAGCACGACGTCCTGCGACGGCACGATGATCGGGTCGCCATTGGCGGGCGAGAGGATGTTGTTGGTCGACATCATCAGCGCGCGCGCCTCGAGCTGCGCCTCAAGCGACAGCGGCACGTGCACGGCCATCTGGTCGCCGTCGAAGTCGGCGTTGAACGCCGTGCAGACGAGCGGATGCAGCTGGATGGCCTTGCCCTCGATCAGCACCGGCTCGAAGGCCTGGATGCCGAGGCGGTGCAGGGTCGGGGCGCGGTTCAGCAGCACGGGATGCTCGCGGATGACCTCCTCGAGGATGTCCCAGACCTCCGGGCCCTCGCGCTCGACCAGGCGCTTGGCGGCCTTGATCGTCGAGGCATCGCCGCGCAGCTGCAGCTTATGGAAGATGAACGGCTTGAACAGTTCCAGCGCCATCTTCTTCGGCAGGCCGCACTGGTGCAGGCGCAAAGTGGGCCCAACGACAATGACCGAACGGCCGGAGTAGTCGACGCGCTTGCCGAGCAGGTTCTGGCGGAACCGGCCCTGCTTGCCCTTGATCATGTCGGCGAGCGATTTCAGCGGACGCTTGTTCGTGCCCGTGATCGCGCGGCCGCGGCGGCCGTTGTCGAGCAGCGCATCCACCGCTTCCTGCAGCATGCGCTTCTCGTTGCGCACGATGATGTCCGGCGCGTTCAGCTCGAGCAGCCGGCGCAGGCGATTGTTGCGGTTGATGACGCGGCGATAGAGGTCGTTCAGGTCCGAGGTCGCGAAGCGGCCGCCGTCGAGCGGCACCAGCGGACGCAGGTCCGGCGGCAGCACCGGCAGGACGGTCATCACCATCCACTCGGGCTTGTTGCCGGATTCGATGAACGACTCGATCAGCTTCAGGCGCTTGCTGAGGCGCTTGAGCTTGGTCTCGGACGCCGTGGCGCCCATGTCCTCGCGGACCTTGACCACCTCGGCCTTCAGATCGAGCGTGTGCAGCAGCTCGTGGACGGCCTCGGCGCCCATCCGGGCGTCGAACTCGTCACCATGCTCCTCGATCGACTCGAGGTACATCTCGTCGGTCAGCAGCTGGCCGCGCTGCATCGGCGTCATGCCCGGGTCGATCACGACGAAGGCTTCGAAATAGAGCACGCGCTCGATCTCGCGCAGCGTCATGTCGAGCATCAGGCCGATGCGCGACGGCAGCGACTTCAGGAACCAGATGTGCGCGACGGGCGACGCGAGGTCGATGTGGCCCATCCGCTCGCGGCGCACCTTCGACTGCGTGACCTCGACGCCGCACTTCTCGCAGACGACGCCGCGGTGCTTCAGGCGCTTGTACTTGCCGCAGAGGCACTCGTAGTCCTTTACGGGCCCGAAGATCTTGGCGCAGAACAGGCCGTCGCGTTCCGGCTTGAACGTGCGGTAGTTGATGGTCTCCGGCTTCTTCACTTCGCCGTAGGACCACGACTTGATCATGTCGGGCGATGCGAGCCCGATCTTGATCGAGTCAAACTGCTCCACCGGAGCATGCTGCTTGAAGAGTCTGAGCAGGTCTTTCATGTGCGATCCTCGGGGCCTTGCGGCCCGGGTTATTCCCGGGGTTTTCAGGCCCCGGCTCAGCGGGGGCCTTCACCCCCGCTGCACTAACTTCTCGGTCTCTCTGCGTCCGGGCTCAGGTCGAGCCCCTCGATCCGCCCGCAGGCGCGACCGCCCCCGCGGGCGGTCAGTCCTGCTCCAGCTCCATGTTGATCGCGAGGGATCTGATCTCCTTCACGAGCACGTTGAACGACTCGGGCATGCCGGCATCCATCTGGTGATTGCCGTCGACGATGTTCTTGTACATCTTCGTGCGGCCGTTCACGTCGTCCGACTTGACCGTCAGCATTTCCTGCAGCGTATATGCGGCGCCGTAGGCCTCCAGCGCCCACACTTCCATCTCGCCGAAGCGCTGGCCACCGAACTGCGCCTTGCCGCCCAGCGGCTGCTGGGTGACGAGCGAATACGGGCCGGTCGAACGCGCGTGCATCTTGTCGTCGACCAGGTGGTTCAGCTTCAGCATGTACATGTAGCCGACCGTGACCAGGCGCTCGAAGCGCTCGCCCGTCCGGCCGTCGTGCAGGTGGCTCTGGCCCGAGAGCGGCAGGTCCGCGAGACCCAGCAGGTGCTTGATCTCGGCCTCCGACGCGCCGTCGAATACCGGGGTCGCGATCGGCACGCCGCGCGTCAGGTTCTTCGCCAGTTCGACGATGTCCTGGTCCGTCAGCGAATCGATCTGCTCCTTCTGGCCGCCGGTGCCGTTGTAGATCTGGGTGATGAAGCCACGCAGCTCGGCGACCGCCGCCTGCGCTTCGATCATCCGCCCGATCTTCAGCCCCAGGCCCTTCGCCGCCCAGCCCAGGTGCGTCTCGAGCACCTGGCCGACGTTCATGCGCGAAGGCACGCCCAGCGGGTTCAGCACGACGTCGACCGGCGTGCCATCCGCGAGGTATGGCATGTCCTCGACCGGGACAATCGTGGAGATGACGCCCTTGTTGCCGTGCCGACCGGCCATCTTGTCGCCCGGCTGCACGCGGCGCTTCACCGCGAGGTAGACCTTGACCATCTTGAGCACGCCGGGGGCGAGGTCGTCGCCCGCGGTGATCTTCGCCCGCTTGTTGTCGAGCTTCTGCTCGAACATCTTGCGCTGCGTCTTCATGCGCTCGGCGCTGGCCTCGAGCTGCGAATTCGCGTCCTCGTCGTCGAGGCGGATCTCGAACCATTCGTCGCGTTGCAGCTCGTCGAGGTATTCGGCGGCGATCTTCGTGCCCGACTTCAGCTTGCGCGGCCCGCCCGCAGCGATGGTCCCGATCAGCGTGGAACGCACGCGCTGGAACATGTCGTCTTCCAGGATGCGCTGCTGGTCGCCGAAGTCCTTGCGGACCCGCTCGATCTCGGCCTTCTCGATCGCGAGAGCGCGCGAGTCCTTGTCGACGCCGTCGCGCGTGAACACGCGCACGTCGATCACCGTGCCGTCCATGCCCGGGGGCACTCGCAGCGAAGTGTCCTTCACGTCGCTCGCCTTCTCGCCGAAGATCGCCCGCAGCAGCTTCTCTTCGGGGGTCAGCTGCGTCTCGCCCTTCGGCGTGACCTTGCCCACGAGGATGTCGCCGGCGCGCACTTCGGCGCCGATGAACGCGATGCCGGCCTCGTCGAGCTTCGCGAGCGCCGTGTCACCGACGTTCGGGATGTCGGCGGTGATCTCCTCCGGCCCGAGCTTGGTGTCGCGCGCGACGCAGGTGAGCTCCTCGATGTGGATCGTCGTGAAGCGGTCTTCCTGGACCACCCGCTCCGATATCAGGATCGAGTCCTCGAAGTTGTAGCCGTTCCAGGGCATGAACGCGACGAGCATGTTCTGCCCGAGCGCGAGCTCGCCAAGGTCGGTCGACGGGCCGTCGGCCAGCACGTCGCCGCGCGCGATCTGGTCCCCCGCCTTCACCAGCGGGCGCTGGTTGATGCAGGTGTTCTGGTTCGAGCGCGTGTACTTCGTCAGGTTGTAGATGTCGACGCCTGGCTCGGCAGACGTGGTCTCGGAGTCGTTGACACGCACAACGATGCGCGAGGCGTCGACCGAGTCGACCAGGCCGCCACGCTTCGCCACCACCGTGACGCCCGAATCGATCGCCACCGGCCGTTCCATGCCCGTACCCACCAGCGGGGTCTCGGTGCGCAGCGTCGGCACCGCCTGGCGCTGCATGTTCGAGCCCATCAGCGCGCGGTTCGCGTCGTCGTGTTCGAGGAACGGGATCAGCGACGCCGCGACCGAGACGATCTGCTTCGGCGAGACGTCCATGTAGTTGATGCGATCGCTCGGCATCAGCGTGAATTCGTTCTGGTAGCGGCAGGACACGAGGTCTTCCGACAGCTGGCCAGCCGCATCCGTCGTCGCGTTCGCCTGCGCGATCGCGAACTCGCCTTCCTCGATCGCCGACAGGAAATCGATGTGCTCGGTGACGCGGCCGTTCTCGACGCGCCGGTACGGCGTCTCGAGGAAGCCGTACTTGTTGGTGCGCGCATAGACGGAGAGCGAGTTGATCAGGCCGATGTTCGGGCCTTCCGGCGTCTCGATCGGGCAGACCCGACCGTAGTGGGTCGGGTGCACGTCGCGGACTTCGAAGCCTGCCCGTTCACGCGTGAGGCCGCCCGGCCCGAGCGCCGAGACGCGACGCTTGTGGGTCACCTCGGAGAGCGGGTTGTTCTGGTCCATGAACTGGCTGAGCTGCGAGGAGCCGAAGAACTCCTTGACCGCCGCGGCCACCGGCTTCGCGTTGATCATCTCCTGCGGCATCAGCGGCTCGGTCTCCGCGATCGTCAGGCGCTCCTTGACGGCGCGCTCGACGCGCACCAGGCCCACGCGGAACGCATTCTCGGCCATCTCGCCGACCGAGCGCACGCGCCGGTTGCCGAGGTGGTCGATGTCATCCACCCCGCCCTCGCCGTTGCGGATCGAGATCAGCACCTTCAGGACATCGAGGATGTCTTCCTTCGACAGCACGCCGGAGCCGAGGATCTCGGTGCGGCCGACCCGGCGATTGAACTTCATGCGACCGACGGCCGACAGGTCGTAGCGCTCGCCGTTGAAGAACAGGTTGTTGAACAGGTTCTCGGCGGCGTCGCGGGTCGGCGGCTCGCCCGGGCGCATCATGCGGTAGATCTCGACCAGCGCCTCGATGCGCAGCTTGGTCGGGTCGATCCGCAGGGTGTCCGAGATGTACGGGCCGCGATCGAGGTCGTTCGTGTAGAGCGTGCGGATCTCGGTGATATTGGCCGCGATCAGGCTCTCGACGGAAGCGGCCGTCAGGACCTCGTTCGCCTTGGCGATGATCTCGCCGGTGTCGGTGTTGACGACGTCATGGGCCAGGACCTTGCCGTACATGTAGTCGCGCGGCACGGAGAGCTTGCGCACGCCGGCATCCTCGAGCTGGCGCACATGGCGCGCGGTGATGCGCCGGCCTTCCTCGACGACGACGGTGTCGCCGATGCGGATCTCGAACGTCGCCGTCTCGCCACGCAGGCGCGCCGGGACCAGCTCGAGCGAGGTCTCTTCCTTGCCGAGGAAGAAGGTGTTCTTGTCG
>Ga0163144_10009877_pt1 | contig 20415 bp, 23 predicted proteins | sample OliLak19BULKMAT1_FD_123175 | JGI IMG/M metagenome (GOLD analysis project Ga0163144, IMG submission 123175) | Freshwater microbial mat bacterial communities from Lake Vanda, McMurdo Dry Valleys, Antarctica - Oligotrophic Lake LV.19.BULKMAT1 | ecosystem: Environmental > Aquatic > Freshwater >... | reverse complement strand
TGAATCCGCCAGCCGCGCCCAACGTAAAGCCGCCAGCCGCGGCGGTGGATGCGTTGCCCGTAACTGCGGACGCCCGGTTTACGCGCGATGCAGAGCTTGCCCCGCTAAAAACCGCAGTGATCACGGCGTTCGTTGCGACTGGCCATCCGCCGTTAGCGCCGGCGAGGGCGCCCGCCCACAGCGCAAAAGTAGGCGTGGTCGAGTGCTGGAACATCTGCATTGAGCTGACCGTGTTTCCGTCGAACGGCGTGTCGCTGTCCGTCCAAGTCACCTGTTGCAGCGCCGCGTAAACCGTAGTCGGCTGGCTCAGCGAGAACGGCGCCGCCTTCAAGTAGTCGTTCGTTCCGTCGAACAGCATCCCCGCGCCGGACGTCCAGACCGGCTGATTTGCTACGGTCAGCTGCACCAAGTCACGCTCGCCGCAGATGCGGGCGCCGAGGTCGCCGGTGGTGTTGATGGTCCACGTCTCGCCGGTCGTCGGCGCAACGAAAGAAGCGGCCAGCTTGACCGCGCCAACCGGGTTGAAGTTATATTTCCCAGTGACGATTGCGGAATACAGTTCGCCAATAAGGTTCGTGCCAACCGTCGCATTGGCCGCACCGTTTGCCAAAACTTTATTTACCGAAACCTGCGTGCCGAGGGCGGAGCCGTTGAGGGTGAAATTTAGCGTAGAATTATCTACGTAGGTGATGCCGAGGGTGCCCCTCGTGTTCGCGGCAACTCCCGTCGCCGCCGTTGAATCAAAATTCGTGATGGCGGCGCCGTCGCCAATTCTCACCCGGACCACGCCAGTCGTAATAAGCAGCAGGATTTCCAGCCCGCTATTGCCGCTCAGTTTGCTGAACAGTGTATAGCTCGCAGCCGGGAGCCACGTGGTTGGGGCCAGGTCAAACGACGCAGTGAAATTTCCGGTGATGCTTACGGTTGGGGCCGTGGAGCCGGCGGCAATCGCCGTGTTCGACACCAGACAATTCACCGCGCTGTTGCCGCTGTCGTCACCGAGCAGCGCAACCGCCGCCCCGCTCGTAATCGCCGCGCCCGCAGCGCCGCGCATAGAGGCTTGATCTCCGGTGTCGAGCCACAGCGCCATGCCGGGCATGCTAGCCGGATTCAGGTCGTCACCGCTGCCCGCAAACACGCCGGCAGATACCTGCCGCGTAAATCCGCTCATGGTGGCTGACCGAATCGTCGCCACGATTAGAAAATGCCAACGACGACAACAGCGGCGGCGGTGGCGGAACGCAGGTGGAGCACGGCGCCAGCGGCAGCGCGGGCATCATTGAGCACGCGCGCCGTCACCACGGCAAACGGGGCGGTCGCGCCGATGCCAAATGCGCCCACGGCGGTATTACCAGCGCTCGTGGCAAGTGCGACGGGCGCCTCGGCCACAGCAAAAATAACGTCAGCCGTGCTGGGGAACAGAGTGAACCCGCGCGCCGAGGTTGGCAACGCAACGGTATAAACCGTGTTCGCGGTCGTGAGCGTAACCTGAACCTGAAGCAGCGCGGCGTTGCGGGCGTCGGCGCCGGCGGAAACTGGCAGGGGGGCGATGTAGCTAGCGGCCTCTGAGCCGCCGGCAGCTTTCTGGAAATAGACTTGAGCGGGCATTTGCAGTTGCGGCCAACGTCAAGCGCCGCCTATGCCGTGAGGCTCACACTGTCCAGCGCGTCTGACATTTGCGCTGACACACTGGTCTGCTGGTAGATCGGCCAGCCATTCCACCGCGCCAGTTGCGAGCCCTCGGCGACGGCGTAAGTGGACGCGGCCACGATCTCGCCCAGCCAGTCGATCGCGGCGGTCTTGGGCGCTACAAGGGCGATGTCGGCGGCGGTTGTGATGCCATTGCTCACACCCGGCAGTGCGTAGGTTGAGACTTCCTTGACGGTGCACGAGGCCGGGCCGTTGGCGTAACGCGCGGCGGCTTGCGTCGCAAATGCGATGTGGGTCAGAGCAAGGTCGCTGCCCTGAAAATCAACCAGCGCAACTTCCATAGTCGATGACGACGCGCTAACGGCCTTGGATATTGCCACGAGTTTGTCGCCGTTCCACGCGGCGAACCAACCGCCAGCCGCGCCGGAATGAGCGCCGCCAGTGGCAACGGTGCGCGTGGTGTTTGCGTTGGAACTTGTGGCCGTTACGGTGAGCAACTCGATGCCGGCCACGCCCACGCCGAGTTCGCGCCCTGACCCGATGTCCACGGTCACGAGCGGGGAATCGCACGTGAAGCCTTTGACCTTGGTGCTTATGGCTGAATTTCCGATGATCAGCTTGCCGGACGTGCGCGCGAGTGGGTAGTAGGCGTTGCTTGCGTAGGTCGCTGCGTTTCCGGAAACGGCGCTTGATAGTGCCGCCCAAATTGTGGCGTCCGTGTCGTCGGGGTAGAATGTTTGCGCGCTGTTGTCGGCCGTGTAGGTGATGAGCACATGCGGCAGCGTGCCCGGCGTTGCCCCACCGGCTGGGTTTGAGGTGGTCGGCACATCCGGCTGGGTAATGCTCGATACCGCGATGCGCGAAGTGAACAGCGTAGAGGTCCGCCCGCCGTCGAAGCTGACCGCGTAGGTGGATCCGCTCTTGAGGTCGTTCATCGCCGGCCGGTCAATCAGTCGCGCACCATAACTCGTCTGGCTCGCTGGTATCCGCGCATACGTGCGCGTGAACTGCACCATGCCGCCACCGGTCGGAGCAAGTGCGGACTCTGCCGCGAGAAACGCGAGGGTGTCCGCGCCGCTATCGGCCGCAAGGTTGTCGCGATAATCGGAGTTGGGCGAACTGACCGAAGCAGATGCCGCGACTGACTGCGCGTAGGTGCCGCCAGCGCCGCCCACCTCAAGCATTGCGCCCCACAAATAAAGCCCCTTGGTGATGTCGCCGGCGTAGCTGACCGTGACGCCATCGGTTGATGCGTTAAGGTAGACTGCTCCGGCAGCGGCCAGCGTCGTGCGCGTGGCCGAGCAACGAAACCAGCCTGGCGCAACCGCGACAATTGAGGCGACGCAATCGACCTGTGAAATCACCGTGCCGTTGGTCAGGTCAAAAAACGCGGGCGCCCATGTCGTGCCGTCGTAGGTCATCAGCCGCATGTATTGCCGTGACAGGCTTTTCGCAAAAACGCTTAGCGTGTGGCTGGCCGCCGTGAATGTGTAATTGCGTTCGACCCGGTGCTCTGCGGTGGACGCGGCCTCCAGCATACTGTCCGCCGTCACGGCTCCGTCCATCGGGTTGGCCAGCGAGTTTGCCGAAATGGTCGTGTTTGTTTTGGTCCACGCGGCATTATCGAACTGCTCGGAATAGGTCAGTAGGTTCGTGAAGGTCGTGCGCGTGGCCAGCGTGGGCACGTAGGCCGACTCAAGCACGGTGTAGTCTCGCTCGATAACGCGGGCGTAAATGTCGGGCGACTCGCCGACGAGAAACGGGTAGCTGACCCGCTTCTGGTCGCTGATTGTCGGGGTGGCTCCGTTGCCGCTGAGGTCGAAAAATGCCATGGCGTGTTAATCTCCGGGAGCGGTCAATGCGCGAACGGTGATGCCGTTCTTGATCTGGTCGTTCAATTTGTTTATTCCGTCGAGAAGTTTTCGGTTGGTCGCTTCGCCGGTGGTGTCGCTCAAGATTGCGGATGCACGCTGCTCGGTGAGGCCGGACATGGCAAAGGCGCGGTCCTCGCCGAACGCGCTCACGTTGCGCCGGAATTTCTGGCGCATGGCAATTTCGCCGGCGAGCGACTGGAGTTCAACGCGCTGGAAGTATTCGCTCCCGTTGTAGTTTCCGCTCTCGCGCTGGCCCCGCTCGATCTCGGCCAAGTCCTTTTTGATGTTGCCGCGCTTCCGCTCAAGTTCGCGGTCCGATAGGTCGGCGTCGCCCCGGCCGCTTCGAGTGAAAGCGACTTTCTTTTGAGCTACTATTTGCGCCGTGATTTCTTTTTCTTCGCCCTTAATTTCTTTGATGACGTCGAGCAGCTTTTCTTTTTGGACAATCTGAGTCCGGATTTCCTCGGTCTGCGCGATGAGCGCGCGAATGGCTTCGCGCTCCTTCGCCGTGCGCTGTCCAACGGGAACCGAAAGCGCATCCTCCAGCCGCCCGATCAACACCTTCTCTTTCGCCTGTAGCCGCAACACCTCAAGCCTCGATCTCTCCGCCGGGAGCAGAGTGCCGCTGACCTTCTTGGCCTCAAGCACAAGCAGCTCGTAGTTTTCCTTAACATATTTCTGCATCACCTGCGCGTTCTTAACCTGCTTGTCGAATTTGTCGGACTCGATTTTCTCCGAAAGCTTGATGATCTCTACGGACAGTTCCTTCTCCTTGGTGATGGCCTTCTCTTTTTGGAGAACTATTTCAGCGTCCTCTCTCCTGGAAAAACCAAAAAGCTTGTCCAGCGCGGAACCCCGGTCTATGAAGCCGAAAAACTCCTTGGACGGCGCAACCGACGCCTCCGCCTCGGCGCGGATTCGGCGAAGGGCGTTCTCCATCACGCCCAGTTGCTCAACGTCGCTCTGCCTCATGCGCAGCATTTCCTCCGTGGCCCTGGCGCCGCGCTCGGTTTCATCGGCGAGGGCCGTGGCGGATTCAGCCGCCTGCCTGAACGGCGCAACGATTTTTTCAACGACAGCACCAACCGACGCGATGCCGATGCCCTGAAAAACTCCTTTCAGCACGTCGCGGAATTGAAGTTTCTTCGCGACGACGCGCTGGAAGTCGTCGCCAAATTTGCTCGCAGCGGCCTTCGCCGTGTCGAGCGCGGCGACGAGGCCGGACGCGTCGCCCCCGATTCTCGCGGTGATTGCTGAGTCTGCCATGGTTAGTTTTCTCCCTTGCTGGCCGCTGCGGCCCGCTCGTGCTGCCATTTGCCGAGCACGCGGTCAGACGGATTATGCATTATCGCGCGGGGATTGTGGTGCTTGTCCACGCACCTGAAATACTGGTAGAGCCGGGCGAGCGGCGTATGCATAATCTGGTTGTCGCCCCAGCCGTATTCGCGCGCGAACAGATCCACGAGCGAAGCAACACCCGCGTAATAGCTGCGGCGGTCGGCCGACGCGGTGCAGCTCGGCATGTCCTGAAATGCTGCGTCCAGGTAGTCGAATATTGCGCGGGCGGTGGCCGGCTGGACAGCAGAGAAATTGCGCAGCCAGAACCACAGGGCGCGCAGCCGTGAGCCGGCCACGTAGTCAGGCGATACGATCCAGAGAAATTCAAGCACGGCTGGCCGGCTAAATGGGGTGAAGCGATTTCCGCCGAGGAAGGGCGAGCCAATCAAGCCGAGCGCGACCCAGTGCGCGGCCGTGAACTGCTTCGCCCATGCTCGACCAATCGGAAGCAGCGTGTCGCAAAACGCCAGCTGCCGGCGCTCCTGCTCCAGATGCAGCGCGGCGGCGAGGCCGGGAACTTCGTGGGGTGGCTCTTGCACGGCGGGGAACTCCCGGCGCGCTTACGAGTTTACCCGCTTGCGCACCGTCAGGCTAACCTTGGTGATGTCCATCTGCGACTGTGGCGAGCCGGTCTCCAGAACCACATACGTCACGGACGAAAGCGTGAAAATGGAGCCGAGCGTCGGCACCGGATACGTCGAGGTTGCGAGCTGGCAGGTGGCCTTCGCCGTAATGAAACCGGCAACGGCAATCCAGCCGGAAATTTCGCCGAGGTTGTTCCGAATGTCGGTGGTGCTGGATGGCTGCGTGATCTCCCAGTTCTCGGTGATATAACCGATGCTGCCAATGGTGACGACTACTGAGCCGAATGGGTGTGAACCGTCTTGAAAAGCCATAAATTAAAAGTGTTGGGTTTGCCGTTGCTGGCAGCGTCAATTAAATCGCGAGCGCGCCGCCTGCGGTGATTTTCAGGACGGCCTTGCTCGTGGACTTTGCGACGAATAAAACCGTGGGGTACCATGTCGTGGAAATGTCAGCGGTCGGATTGATTGCGCCGGCCGTGGTGCCGGCGACGTAAACCGGCGTGGTCATGACGAGCGTGGCGCCGACGGCAAGGTCGTCATCCTCGTAAACGTAATCGACCGGTTGCCCGGCGCTGGCTCCGTTCGCGAACAGGCCGACGATCAGCGCGGTCTCGGCTGAGGTTGTCGCGCTGGCCTTGTATAGCCGGTTATCGCTCGTTTTCAGGTAAGCGGTTTGCCCCTGCGTTACCGTTTCGCCGGCAATGCCCTGCTTTATTTTCGCGTTTACGCCGGGCACAAAGCTAGCGGCGGTGATCGTGAGTGCTGCCATTTGCCGTTAGCCTTCCCGTCAAGCGGGCCAAGCCGTGCTGATAATCGCAAACTGTCCGGCATATTGCAGGCGCGTAATGTCCTGCGCGCGGTCCTGCGCGTTGTCGAAGTCGGAGGCGGATCCAGCCGGAACCAACTTGAGCAATTGCAGATACGGCAAATTTCCGGAAGTGAAGTTCGCGGCCGAGTTCAACACGGAAAGCCGGGCGCGTATCTGGCCGACTAGCCAGCGGTGCCGGGTCGGGAGCGGCTCGTCGAGGTCGCGCTGCGTGTATGCCGTGGCCGTGAGGTTAAAATTGTAGGTGTTGAACTCTTTATTCGTGGCCAGCTGGTCGGTTGCGGCGCCGATTTCCGCCATGACCTCGATCCGGTCAGCCGGCTTTTCCTCGGTCGTGTGCGCAAAAAATGCGGGCGTGCCGCTCGCCGACAGCACAGAGGCAAACGCGGCGTCTAGCTGGCCCTCGAATTGGTAGAGGGTAGCAAGGTTAGGTGCGGGCATTTGCCCTTGTGGCCGGCGTCAAAAGCGCTCGGGTCGGATTAGGCAACGAACAGGCCGGGGTATTTCTTTAGCACCTTGCGGGCGTCGGCAAATACCCCGGCCTGCAAGTTCTTTCCGAACTTTGTCGCGCGGGAATTTATGGCGCGCGCAAGCACGACGTCCAGCTTCGCGCGGCGCCCATAGGGCAGCGTGGTTGCGAGTTCGACAAAATACTTTTCGGCCCGCGCGTATTCTTTGCCCGTGCCGTTTTGGTGCGCCTGCCCGCCGGACGATAGCGCCGCCCTCGCCTTGGCGATGTCACCCGCGCCCAGGTTCGTTCCGGGCACGGCTTGGAGGTCGATGCCCAGCGCGTCCGCCATTTGAATGAAACTTTGCCGAGCGAGGCCAATTGACCGGCGCCCGCGAGCCACGAATCCGGGGACGAGTTGCTTGACCACGCTGGCTGCGTTTCTCACGCTTGCGAGCCAGGCATCCGTGCCGGCGCCGGATTTGGTTGTTTTTCTGAGCACGGCGCTGCCCGTTGGTTCCGTGAAACCGGCGCCCTGGGCGAGCAAGAATCCTTTGCGCCCAGCGCCCGAGCGGAATTTTATCCAGACGCGGCCATACGGCGCGCTCTTGCGCCGGCCGGAATTGACCGTGACGTCGCCCACGCTCGGCGCCTGCGTAAGCCCAAGTTTTTTCACCGAGCGGAGCCGCGATTTGGGGTCAACGGAAGCCTGATTTCCGACCTTCGTTTTTGCGGCCGCCCCCTTGAGGATGTGGCCGACCTCTGACCGGATGACCTGCTTCATGCCTTGCCCGGTCGCACGCTGGAGTTCAACCATAGCCCGATTGAATCCGATGAAATCTACCCGAACATCGGTCTGCATGATCAGGCGCCGTGCTTGGCCAGCGTGATAGTGTAGCTCAAATTATCTTCGCCCGCGTCGCCCCGGCGCGTGAAAAGCTTGCCACCCACGGTCAGCCGCGCACCAACCGGAGGCGGCCCGGCCGGGAAATCATCCTTCAAAATCACCAGCGGATAAACCAGACCCGGCAGCGAGCCGACCAGCTCCTGATCGTCTATGCGCACGGCGGGATTTATGATGCACCGGTAGCGCTGGCCATGGTAGAGCAGTGCATCGTTGCCCCAGTCCATGAGCGAGCCGAGCGTGCGGCCCATGAAGTAAGTCAGCGAGGTGTCGGCCATTTGCTATGGCCGAGGGCGTCAATGCTGCGGCAAGTTTTTTCCAGTCGCCTCGGTCAGGGCCGGCCTAAACGTGTATCGGTGTAGAACCTTGTCGAGGTGGACCTCCGACTTCGCAAGCGTGCGCGCCTGCTTGGCCCATGCGTAGTCTTCGCCATCCATGAGATCCGGAAACTTGCAGCACTGCGCCAGCGAGCGGCGCCATGCGTGAAAGTGCCAGGCGTCGCGCGGCGTAACGTGCGGCGACGGAGCGAAACATTCCTCGGCTTGCCCGAGGCGGCAATGGACGATGCCGATATATCCGCCGATGTCGGCCAGCTGGTCGAACGTCACCACGTCCGGCCGGCTCAGGTTAATAGCGCCAAGTATTTCGCGAATGTAGTCATGCTCCACGGCGTCGTCGTCGTCGCAAAAAGCGACGTAATCGCCCCGCGCAATATCCAGCAACGCCTGCCGCTTTCCGCCCACGCTGCGCATTTTATTATCTAGCAAATAAAGGATCTCCACGGGCAGGCCAACCGCCTGAGCCTCCAGCCGGCGAATCAGCGGCAGGGCGAACGACTCGACCCGCGACGGCGTGCCGGCCACGAGGATTGATAGAAGCGGCGTCATGGCGATTCCCCTTTGCGCCAGTATGTTTTGAGGTAGGCCAGCGCGCGGGCGCGGTAACCTTCCTTGATCGGCGCGGACAGACTGCGCTCCCATGCGTGGAGCGCGACGGAAAACCAGTAGATTTTCCAGCCCAACATGTGGGGGAACATGGCCGCACTTTCGGCAAACTGCTTGTCGTATTTCTGCGACATGAGCAAGGCGCGCTCAAACGCCGGCCTGGGCTCTCCGTGTGCGCCTTCGTTGAGCGCGTAGTCGGCGTGAACGCGCAAAAAGCTGTCGGCGCCCGAGTGCGTTTGATGGAGCACGTAGCAATCCTCTTTGCCCTCGATTGTCGCGACGCGCTCGGCCCGGATGGCGTCGTGAGAAATTCCCGTGAACGTTACTCGGGTGCGATTATACAGTCGCGGCTGACCGCTGAATGACCACGGCGACGTGGGCTGGTGCGAGCCGAACGCATAATAAAAGTGAGGCACGAGAACGGCGTCGATGTCGTCCGACATTAGCGCCTTGCCGGCGGCGATTAGTTTTTCGGTGGGAACTTCGCCGGGAGTGAAGCGCCACACCCAGTCATGCGTTGCGCAAGAGGCCATTTGCGCAAGGTTTTCGTGGCCCTGCCGCGAGAACGGGAGCGTCTCAACACGGGCGCCCATGTCGAGCGCGATGGCGCGGGTCCGGTCCGTGCTCTGCTTGTCGAGCACGACAACCTCGTCGGCCCATTGCAGCGCGTGCGTGATCGCGATGTCGATTCGGTCGGCCTCGTTGTGGGTGAGGATGAGGCAGGAGAGTTTCATGGTGAGTCAACCCATTTGCCGATTGTGCGGAGGTATGCCTCGGCGCGGTGTTTCGCGCTCGCCGAGAAAAGCATCATATCGCTGCCAATTGTGGCGCCGGTGACGCGGCTCAAGTGGAAGCCGTAGTCACTATCGGCGGCGAGCTTCCTCTCCAGCCAATTCATCGCGTTCAGGTCGGTGCGGTAGAATGGCACCTCACTGATCAATGACCGTGAGCTGCTGGCTGGCGGGATTCCCCTCAATCTTCGTTCGTTCCACGGGTTATGTATCTCGGTCCACTGCAAGTTCGTCCATCCATCGGCGGCGGCGAGCGCCACGCGTTGCGCATCTTCGTTCATGGTGTTGGTGTTGGTGTTGGCTCGGTGAAAACCAGCTCGGGCAGGGTCTCGCCGGTCAGCTCCATGTAGGCCGCGCGCCCGTCGATATACCGCTGGACCGCGTTGCTTTCGGCATAGGTTTTATCTATCGGCGCGCCGGTGAAGACCGGATGCGAGTGCTCAAAAACAATCTGCCGCGCCTCAATCACCACGCCGTCCTTGTAGGCTTGGTGCGTGAAATAGTTGTCGCAGTAGACCGATTTAAATCTGGGGTGCCACACCTTGCCGCCCTGCTGCACCAGTCGCGCGCGCGTGAGGATCGCGAGAGTGAGCAGCGTGTCCTTGCGGTGGCCGTCAGAGGTTGCGAGCACGGCCGGCTTTGTCGTGTCGCCGATGGCCTCCAGCACGGCGCGGTCCCACCCGATAGGCGGAATAACGTCATCCGCAATTGCGATGAGTACCTCGCCGCTGGATACCGTCGCCGCCGCGTTCCATGCCGCGCAACAGCCGCCACCGACCGGAACCACGGTGTGATTAAAAAGCGCGATATGTCCGTTGCCCTGCCGGTCGTCGTCGTCGCAGGCGAAAATATGCTCGACCAGCTCGGGGTTAATTGCCGAGTCGATCCAAAATTTGCGCTGAGTCAGAGCCTGCTGTCCGCGCCCGCGCGTGGCGTGGAGCAGGGAAATCTTGCCGCCAGCGCGCCGGAAGGCTTCGAGTTGAAGCGCGTCCGCCTCTGCCATTTTTCCATTTGCACGAAGCGCCATCGAATAAAACGAGGCTTCGCCGCTCGGGGTGTAGAGGTGGTTTCTCAACGACGCCAGGCTCGGGGCGTTGTCGGGCTTGGGCAGTGCGCGCATCATCTGCGCGTAGGCCAGCGAGGCCCGCGCGTTTGGCGTGGCGCCGTTAAGCTCGTTTGTCATCATCAGCGCCAGCGCCTCGCGGCGCGTCGGGTCGGTGCCAAATGCGTGCAGCAAAAACGTGCGCCTCTGCTCGTTGGTCTGGGATATGAGCGCCAGATTCGTGAATATCTCATACCTCTCATGCGGCCCGAGCGCCTCGTGCCCCAGCGCGAGCTTGCCGGCGGCGATGGCCTCGGTGTTGCGGCCAAGGCCAATGAGTTCCTGGTGGTGATAATACAGCTCGCCAATGCTTTTGTCTTTCACTGCGTCGAGGATCCTTATGTTGCGCGAGTTTGACATTCCATTGCGCGTCTTATTCACCAAGGGCGCGTGAACGACCACGATGTCGTCGCCTACAACGTGCCGGTTGCCCTCCTTTGCGTCGTGGATGCACTCATGCACGGCGCCCACCCACTTACCGCAACCGCGCCGGATGATGCGCTCACGGCGCGGAGAGGCGCCACTGTATGGGATGGAGTACGGCAGGTGAATAACGTCCCAGCCGGAAAGGTTCGCGTTTTCGGCGGCGTCGCGGAATCCGAGAACGTGGTCGGCCTCCGCGATGTCGTCGAAATCTACCCAAACCTGAAACTGCCCGGTAGCCAGATCGAACGCCATGTTACGGGCGTTTGCGAAATTGTCCACGTGCGGCCAGTCCGCGTTTTCCGGCGCGTTGCGGTATTCCGCGGTAATCGCGCCGAACTCGGCGTGTGCAATGTCGAGCGTGGCGTCCGGTTTCAGGTTGCCGATGGCGCGGACGACGATAATCTCGTCCGCCATTGGCGCGAATGTCTTGAGGCAGCGGCGAACATGCATTTCCTCGTTGCCGGCAATCAGGCACAGCGAAATAAGCGGGGACTCTTTGCTCATGGCCCACTTCGGATGCTGGCGGCGGGAGAGTAAAGCACAAAAACAGAGCCGCCGACTGCACAAAAAAAGAGCCGCCCATTTCTGAGCGGCCCTTCCTATGAACACACGAGCACCCCGCGCCGGGCGCGGGAAACTTTGTGGAGTCAGTTTCTCACTGAAACGCGATGCGGTGCAGCGAACCGGTAATGCCGGCGGCCGATCCAAAAACGCACTCGAAATTAAGGTACTGACGACCAGCGCTAGGGCTGTAATGTCTGCGATAGCCAATGGTCAGGCCCGAGACTGCCTCCCTGATCAAGCCAGAGGCAAGGTACATCGAGGAATCGCTCGGCTGGAGACCGCGAACCGCGACGGCGATGGCCGAGGGGTGGACGGCAAAACCGTATTGAGTGTTAGTGGTCGGGATGAGCGAGGACTCAAAGAGGTTGTATCCGCCCACACGATCAATGCGGCCCTCGCGGATGGCACTGTTGCCGCCGTAGAGGCTGGCTGACTGCACCGCGACGTCGCCGAGGATCGCCGCCATCGAGGTCGGATCGAGAAACAGGCTGCGGTCGTTCTGCGGCACCTTGCCGACATTCTGCACGCGGCGCACTTCGAGCAAGCGGGCGACGTTCCACGAGGCCACCGGGTAGGTGTAACCGATCGTGAAATTTACCGAGGTGATCGCGGCCCAGATCGTGGTCGTGACGAGTTCGCCAAGCGCTTGGCCGGCTTGAAAACCCCACTTCTCCAGCTGCGCGGAACTGGAGTTCGCGAACTGAATGTCGGTCAGGTCGAGCGGAACATTCTTATGCTGATTGAGCAGCACGGTCGCGGCCGTCATGGTCCCGCCCCCAACTTCATAGTTGGAGAAAGTCGTAGCGGTGAGCGTGCCGACGAGCGGCACGACAACGGTGTCGCCCTTTTGCTTGGCGTCGTCGTCGTAGTTGGTTGAGAAAGCAGAGAAGGGAGACAGGTACGCGGTCAGGCCTTCGAGCGCCTTTTGCGAAATAATTTTATCGTTTACGTTCGTCAGGGTTGCCATAAAAAGATTTTTTTAGGTTTTTTCGGTTGAGTTGGTGGAAATTACTTGGCGCGGGCGGCGTCGTTGCGGGCCGAGACAGCGCGGGCGATGGCCTCGCGGTTAGCGGCATAGAAAGCGCCGGCCTCGTTGTTGCCCATGGCGGAATACCTGGCGAGGATGTCGCCCCCGCCGTCGCCACCGTTGCCGAGGTTGATGGCGGTCGCGCCCAGCCGGGCGGCGGCAAGGTCGGCCTTAAGCGCGGCGACTTCGCTCTCATGCTTTTTGGTGGCCTCGACCTGAGCGAGCGTCAGCGCCTCGAAGTCGGCGGCGAGCTTGATGGAAGCGGATTCCTTGGCCTCGCCTGCAATGGCGGTCTCGATTTCGGCAATGGTCAGCTTATCGTTGAGCGAATAAATTTCGCAGGCGCGGGTGAACACGGCGGGATCGGAAAACTTGGAGCGAAGGTCTTTAATCATGGAAATATTGTTGGGTTTGCTAACTACGGCGGCGTCAATTACCGTGACCGCGGCCGGTTTGGTGAGAGGGGAAGGGGAAACATCAGCGGACCTAAGCGTGGGAAGCTCGATGCCGAGCAACTGCGCGGCGGCAATCCGGCGCGCGTCGAACAGGCCGGACGGATTCGCGGCCGGGTCTCCCACAAAATCAGCGGAGTAGATGCGGCCCACGCGCACGGATGGCATTTCCATTTCGCAGCCCTCGGGCCGGTCCTCGGAAAACTCCATTTCGGCGCCGTCCGGCATGGACCAGACCAGACTGCCGGAGAACGACAGCGACACGCCAAACAGCGACGGGTCGGCCTCGGCGAGATCCATCAGCGCGGCATACTTCGCAGCCGTGTCAGTGCCTTCCTTGAAGGATTTGAAAAAAGTGAATTGCTTGGCCTTGACCTGCTTGGCCTCGATGTAGATGCCGGAGAACAGGCCGACCTCCTGGCCGAGCCGGTCGGCCTCGAACATGCTGCCGTGCGTGAGGTACGCTTTTACCGGCGATTTCTGCGCAAGGCCAAACACGCCTTGCAAGGTTTTCGTGTCGCAGAAACATCCGTGCCCGAGCGCCTCGCCCTCGGTCATAAGCGAAACATCCTTGAAAAAACCTTTGGCGGAATCAATGGCGCCAAGGGCGGCGCGGGCGGACAGACGGAACTCGGTTTGTGGAAGTTGTGCGACGGGCATTTGCCGTTTGCGCCTGCGTCAATTTTCGGTAGCGACGGGCGCGGAGTTTACCGGCAGCGCTGCGCCGATGTCCGCCTTGACCGTGATTGGATAGCGCACGGCGTTTTCTGCCCATGCCGAGCGAACGGAGCCAGACATCGGCGCCAGCTCTGCGGCCTCGCGGAATTTTTCTTCATCCTCAACCTGCGGCGTGACCATGCCGGCTCGAACCGCCACGCCATAAGCGTCGGCTTTTGCCTTCATCACCACCGATGGATCTTGCTCGGGCGCGCCGTCAGAGCCGGGCAATCCGCCGTTGGCTGGGGCGAAATTCGGGGCGATGCCCAGCGCAGCCATGCGCTGCTTCTCCCGCGCAATCTGTTTAAACTCGGTGTCCCAGAATTTCCCCTTGGCCGCGTACACCGCGCCGAACGTGGTCAGGCAAGCCGCCAGCGCTTTCGCGTCGGCGTCGTTTTGTTTGCTTTCGTCGATGGCCGGGACTCCGGGAAAGGTGAATGATACCTCGGTCGTATCGTACTCCGCGCCGACCTCGCGCCAGAGCGCCGGGTTCTTCTCTACCCAAAAACCGTGCAGCGGCTCCAGCAAGCGCGACACCATATGCCCGCGACGCTGGTAGACCGTGCGAATAAATCCGCTGATTGTCGCCCGCGCGCTGGAGTAGTTGGAATCACGGAATCCCTCGATCCAGATTTCCGGTGGAACTCCGATTGCTCCACCGATGGCCTCTAGTCGAGATTTCAGAAAGTCAGAGAAGTCGGCGGCGTTGGTGCTCGACTGAAACGGCTTCATGTCCTCGCCGGTTTCGAGGTAGTACATCGCGTTTCCGCGCAGGTCTTGATAATCGCTGCGCGTGCCGTCCGAGTTGCTCGTGCGCAACAGGTCGGCGGCCTCGGCGGGCGCGTAATTTTTTGTCACCACGGCGGAAATGAAGCTCTGCGTCTTCACCTGCTGGACTTTTGCGTTCGTGATTTCCTGGATGTCCTGCAAAATATTAATCACGGGCGCCAGTCTCGGGATGCCGCGCCGCTGCTCGGGGCGGTCTTGGAAAAAGAAATGGATGACGTCTTCGGCGGGCGTAATCTCCTTGCCCTGCTGCAAGTTGCCGCCGGAGTCGCGGAAGCCAAAGCGGTAGCCGGTCACGACGCCATCCTGAACTACGATGCCGTCTTTCTCGTCCCGGCCTGGTTGCGCCGTTGCGCTCTTGGAGAAAATTGAAACGTCCTCGCTGAAACAAAACTCGCTGGGGATGAGCTGCACCTTTCCGCTCTTGAGCTTGAGCAGGAACACCTCGCCGGCGATTAAATCCTCGCGCCATGCAATCGTCTCGACCTGCGAAAGAGACATGCCGGTATATTCGCAGTTGCACGACCAGCCGCACCATTCGGTTTCATGCGCGTCGTTGAACAGCGCGGCAGCGGCGTCCGGAGTGGCAGCATCCTCGCCGGTGTCGGGGTCGGCGGCGGTGTGCTCCAGCGAGTTCAGCGTGCTGGTGCCGAGCTGCACCGGGTAGGCGGAAAGAATGGCCGCGCAAACGGCATCATCACGAACCATCTGGCGAAGGCGCGTGATGATGCGAAGGCGGTCATAGTACGGCAACATTTGCGCCTCGGAGCGCGAGCCGGTATTGATTCGGAAATCGCGAAAGCGCGTTGTGCCGGCGCCCGCGTAGGTAAATTTATAGCCCGCGTCTTTCAGCGAGGCCACGATCTTTTTTTGCGCCACCGTTAATTTCTTGGGGGTGACGTTTTTCACAGGTAGTTGTTCTCTCCAACGATGTTGATCAAGTTGACGCCCGGCCGGATGGAGCTATCGGCGGCGCGCTCCTCCAGTGCGTCGATGCTGGCCTCCAGCCGTGAGACACGCTTCAAGATCGCGTCGTACTGCACGCCGGAAAATGCCGTGCCGCCAAAGCTTGCGGACTGGCCGTGCAGCTCCAGCCGGTCGCGGGTCGTGCGAGCTTGGGTTACTTCGATACGGTAGCGTGCGAGTTTGGCTGCGTCAGATTCTGCGCTCATGGGTTGCCGTAGCCGGCAACGTCAAGCGCCGCCCTACTGGATCGCAAACCCGCCGAGCGGCCGCCGCTTGCTGACGCGCACCGGAGCCGGGCCGACCGGCGCGGGCGGAAGCGGCACTTGCAGCCGCGAGGCCGGCGGCGCTTCCGCGTCGCGCTCGGCCGCATCGTCTCCGTTCAGCGCCTTGTGCCGCTCGACCATGTTGGGATTTAGTATGCTAAGGCCGGCCGCGCCGTAGACCGCAAGATCCAGCGCCTCGTTACGCGCTCGGGTTTTTTCGTAGACGCGCACCGCCTGGCCTTGGTGGAATCTGGTGACTGCTTTTTCGGCGGTGAGCTGGAAAAACCACTCCTCGTCAAAACCAAAACCAACCGGGTAATGGCAGTAACCTGCGCCCGGCTCTGCGATGCGGAGCCGGCCGTAAATTAAATCCTTGGCCGCGTTCGCTCCAATGGGAAACTGCATGGCCCGCGCCTGGTTGTTTCGCGTGCCGCGTGCGACGATTGGCGCGCCGGGAGTGCCCACGCCCTTGCAGGCGTAGACGCGATGCCCCTCCCTCGGCTTCGTGTATTGCAGCACAAGCTCCTGCTCGTAGCCGGAATCGACCAGCGCGAGGGCAACCTTCATCGTCGCGCCGCCCTCGTGCTCGAAGGTCTGGAGAAAAAACTCGTCCAGTTGTTTCCACACATCGGGAAGGTTGGGCGGACCGACGATGATTTGATAGCGGATGCGCCACGACTCGGAGCCGATTCCGAATCCCTCGATCTCGGCCTCGATGCGGTCGCCCTGGATATCGGCCTTGCCAATCAGCACGAGGCAGTGCCGTGGAATTTTCGGCCCGTAATTCTCGCGGCGCGCCATCAGCGGATTCGGCGAAATGGTTTCGCCCTGCTCCTCCCACGTCTCGGCAAGAAATGTATTCACCCATGTTTTCATCGCCTCGCGCCCGTCCTTCTTCGCCTTGAGGAACTCGGCCGCAAACTGGTGCAGGCGGTTGCGATACCCTTTGTGCGGCTCAAATAATGTGTTGAGTCCGTTCAGCCAGTATCCGCGCACGCCATGAAATTCACGCGTCGGCTTCCACTTGCCGGCCTGCACCATGGCAACGCGGTCCGCGTCGTCTAGCGCCGCCTTGCAGTGCTCGCACTCGTAATACGCACGCTCCGGGTCGGTCACATGCGTTTCAGGAATCTCGGGATGCGGAAATTGGAATTTAATTTGCGCCCACATCAGCACCTGCTCGGCGTCGCACTTGGGGCAGCGGACGTGCCACTTTCGGTAGTCGCTCGACTCGATCAGCTTTTCGATCTTGGAAAATCCCTTGATCGTTGGCGTACTCGTTTTAATCTTTACACAGTTTGCGAATGACTCGGCGCGTTTGTCGGCCAACGCAATTGGGTCGCCCTCCGTTCCTGCGCTTGCCGGGTAGCGGTCCACCTCGTCCAGCAGGATCACGCGGCGCGGTCGCCCGGCCAGACCGGCCGGCGAGTTGGCGCCGATCAACACGAGCGAGCCGCCGGGGTAGGATTTCGACAGCAGCGTGTTGCCGCTGTCTCTCGCGCGAGGATCTTTCACGAGCCGGCGCAGCTGCGGGCAGTCGCGAATCATCGGGCTGATACGGTCTTTGCCGAAACTGCTGGCCAGATCCACGGTCGGCTGTGCCATCAGCTGGGGCGCCGGGTCCGCGTGCATAAAAAACCCCATGAGGTTGAGCAAGATTTCCGACTTGCCGGCTGTCTGCGCCGCCCAGTCCAAAACCACTTCGACCACGGCGGGGTCATTCGCGGCGTCCATCGGCTCGATCTGAAACGGGAAGGACCGCCACTTGCCGGGGCGGGCGCTGCCCTCGCTCGACAGGCGCCGATATTTGTCCGCCCACTCGGAGACGCTCAGGGCCGGTGCGGCGCGGGATGCGTGGGCCACGGCCGCCCACAGGTGCCGGGCGCCAGATTTATTTCGCCGGCTCATTGCTGCGGCCGGCGTAAGCTCGGGAAAATTCGGCGAAGGCTTTCCCGTTCGCGCGCTTGCCCTCGACAATTTGCTGGTAGGTTTTCCCTGTTCCGAGGTATCGCATGAACCCGATCTTAATGGCGACGACCACATGCAGCGGCAAAAATGACTCCACGTAGTCCATCAGCGCCGGGCAATTGTTCGTGCAACTCGCGTCGGCCATGGCCTCCAGCCAGTCAACGGACCAGCCTTTGCTTTGGCACAGCAGGTAAGACATTTCTAGCGGGAAGCCCTCCTGCTCCCATAGCGTCCAGACTCCGCCGATTATGGTCGAGCCGTCCAGCGTGCAGCCGGTCGAGTAGATTGGGTTATTCATCGGCGGGCGCCTCGGCGTCGTAGCCCGACAGGTTTTTCCAGTCGATTTCTGCCAGCCCGCGCAGCTCGGCCAGGTAGTCGTTTTTTTGCTCGGCAGATATTTTCCACAGCATCACGACTTGGCGCGCGGCGAACACGAACCGGCAGGCGACGTCTGCGGCGTCGGTCGCGGAAATCAGCAGCCCCTCGCTCTCCTTGTTTTTGATTTCCTTTTCCCGCGTCAGCTCGCGAGTCAGTTTGATGCGCTCGGCCTTGAGGTCGCCGGCGAGCGCGGAATGAATTTGCCGCGTCGAATATTGCCCATCGTCGCCGGGCGAATGGTCGCCCTGCTTGAGCAGCCGGGTAAGCGTTTCGCGCACAACGCCAAAATCCGTCGCCGCGTTACGCAGGCTCCAGCGTATTCCGCCCTCGTGCTTAGGCATGGCGGCTTATTTCCGAAAACTCTGTGCCTAGGCGAGAGGTGCGCTCGCCCCTACCTGCGGTGCAACACCTTGCGAAAGAACCTATACCCCCCGTCTGGGGGGTTATACCTATGCCACTCTGGGGGGTTATACCTATGCCACTCTGGGGGGTTATACCTATGCCACTCTGGGGGGTTATACCTATAACCGCCCTCTGGGTGTTTATACCCATGCCACGTGGGGTGTTTATGTGTGCCATTCGGTCACGCCCTCGCCGCAATAACCGAAATCTGCTCAATAAACTGACGCAGTTTAGTGAGGTCAAGCAACACGGCCCTAGCTCGCTCTGGCGTGTACTCATTTGCCTTTTCAATTTGTGTGCACGCCCAGCGCTCGGCATCGGTGACCGCGCTATAGCCCGTGCCCGTTGGCTTGCGTCCATCCTGCTTGTAGCTGGCGTGCGCTTGCCTTAGCTCACGCCTCAGCTGGCTCACGGTCCACTCGTTTGTTTTCGCCTGTTGCAGCCACGACAGCGCCGACTCCGGATCGTCCTTGCATCCGAGCATGGCTTCGGAGTGGTGCGCGAATGTCAGGCCGTCGATGCGCAAAGCCAGCGGGAACATGGCCGCGATGTTGGAGAAGAACTCGAATGACGCCTGCTCAATGCCGAGCGACTGACTGGCCTTGGCCGCCTTGTCCGCGCCGTAGCGTGCCTTGATCTCTGCGAGGTAGTCGGACCGCCACCAATCCGTTCCGTCCGCCACATCGGCAATGAGAAATCCTAAGCGCCTGATCTGCGCGTCTGTCGCCGCCGCTTCGATGACAAGCGCGTTGCGCCTGAATGATGCGCCAGGCGCGGCGATGTTCGCCAGCTCGCTCGCGGTTTGCTTGATCGTTGTGAGGCTCATGGGTGTCATCGTTTTGTATTCCTTCGGTTGCTTAGTCTATATTTGTCGCGCGCTTCTTCTGTCAGTTGCGCGTGACTTGGAGGCAGGCCGACTCTCTCGCAGAAGTCCACGGCCATCTTGGAAATGTTTTGCTTTGTGTCGCCGTACTTCGCGGCGACATCGGTAATTGTTTTGCCCTCGCGCAACAGCAGGCCAGATGCCAGCGCCATGACGTCTGCTTCTTTGCGCGGGTCTTTGGCGTCGATGATTCGTGCGAGTATCCAGTTTATGGCGTGGAGCAAATCGTTGCGCCCGGTTATTCCCGCAATGCCGTCGCTCGCCTTGCTCAGCCGGAACGCATCAAGCACGCATTTCGTTCCGAGTGTTTCGACAAGTTCGTCGATGACGCAAATAGCCTCGTCCTCCTTGCTTGGCTCGGGTGCGCGAAAATAAACCGTGCGGCTTAGGTCGCTCCTTGTTTGGCTGTTACTCACTGCGCAAGTGCGGACGCTGGCGATGGGAGAGTAAAGCACAAACACGCTGCCCACTCGTAGTCCTCGCCGTGAATTATCCTGAGCAGCCACGGCTCGGCGTGCAGCGTGTGAGCCGTGGCGCCTCTGTTGCGAGCGAATAACGGCCCGCCCTTTGGCGCAGGCGCAGATTGCCACGGAGTTGCCGGGCCGGCGATGCATAGGGCGATGGCCGTATCGGTGTTCATGGCGCGGGGAGTATCTGGTCAGAAGCCCCCGAACTCCCGGAGGTTCTCGTAGATTTCGCGGTGCATTTTCTCGCGCGCCACCGTTTCCTCGGGTTGAGCCAGCAGCGGGCGCGTGACGAGGGCGTAGGATGCTCCATCATAGCTCACGCGCCACACGTCGATCAGCGATGCGTCCACGTACTGGCAGCGAGGGTGATGGTTGGTCTTGCTGCCGTCCGTGCGGCACCACGTCAGACAGTTGTTTGGGCACGGCCAAAGCGGAGCCGAACCCGTCGCCACGCCCTCGGTCGTTTCCTTTTCTTGTGCGCTCATGGTTGTATTTTGGGTCTGGAATGTTGCGCGGGGTCGTGGCTCATCTTAGAGGTTAGGCTTCATCAATGATGCCACGCGAGCATCAATGCGGCGTTGCCACGCCATAGCTTCGGCGCGGAATATCGTGTCGTCGCAGTCGTCAGAATCGTTGCCTGTCGGAAATCCGTCAC
>Ga0163144_10009876_pt1 | contig 20417 bp, 15 predicted proteins | sample OliLak19BULKMAT1_FD_123175 | JGI IMG/M metagenome (GOLD analysis project Ga0163144, IMG submission 123175) | Freshwater microbial mat bacterial communities from Lake Vanda, McMurdo Dry Valleys, Antarctica - Oligotrophic Lake LV.19.BULKMAT1 | ecosystem: Environmental > Aquatic > Freshwater >... | reverse complement strand
AGGAACCCTCGCGGCGGCCTCCGTTGCCCGCGAGTTCTTCAGAAGCGGGCAGGGGACGACGCGGCCCTTCAGTCGGTCAGGAACCCTCGCGGCGGCCTCCGTTGCCCGCGAGTTCTTCAGAAGGAACCGCCGTGGCGATCCGCCAATAGTCCAGGAACTCTCGACGGCGGTCCCGTTTTGCGCGAGTCTTCAGAACTGCAAGGGGACCCACGCCGCACTCGACCGCGCGACACACTACGCGCGGCGCTACCCGTATGTGCTGCAGTGCGACATCCGGCTGTTCTTTCCAAGCCTCGACCACCGGATTCTGCTGCAACGGCTCCAGCGGCGCATTGCCTGCTTCCAGACACTAGGGCTCTGCTCGACGATCCTCAACAACTCAAATCCGCAAGAGCCAGCGGAGTTCTACTTCGACGGCGACGACCTCTTCACTCCGTTCGAACGGCGGCGCGGCCTGCCAATCGGCAATCTGACCAGCCAGTTTTGGGCGAACGTGTACATGGATCCGTTCGATCACTACGTCAAAGATGATCTGGGGGTGAAAGGTTACGTCCGGTATGTCGACGATTTTCTTTTGTTCGCGGACTCTAAGGCTGAATTACACGACTTGCGCGAGTTGTTAGACCGGCGCCTGGCGGGTGAGTTCCGGCTCTTGCTGCATCCACGCAAAACCCGCATCTATCCAGTTTCAGAAGGGATTCCGTTTCTCGGCTTCCGCGTTTTTCCTACGCATCGCCGCCTGTTGCCGGCTTCAGTGAAGCGGGCGCGAAGGCGCCTTGGCGAATTGTCTGGCGATGATCCGCTCTTGGTGCGTGATCGCGTGCGGGCATGGATCGCGCACGCCCGGCACGGCGACACCTACGGCTTGCGCAGGCACCTCTTGCGCGCCCTGGTGCTGCGGCCCCATAATGAACCAGGGTCTTAGACCGATTTTTGCGCGGGGGCTGTTGGAACAACAATTCAAACAGGGCCCGGTGTGCTTCGCGGAACAGGAACAATCCTGACGATACCAACAACAACATCGGGTTTCGCTGCGCCAAGACTCTTCGTACACGTCCGGCGCAAGCCGGCTGTGGCCAGAAGCGGGATGTTCATGGACATTCCGACTACGCAATGAAGATGTCCAGGTTTAAGGTCCTGTGCCGGTGGCGGAAGCGCTGCTGGACGAAGATACAAAAGGCTGGTGGCGGGTTCGCAGGTGTGGGCTGGCCGCCAGCCAAAAATTTTCGCCGGGGCTTACGCCCCGGTTTCCCATTCGTGCTTCCCGCAACGCTGTTGAGCTCAGAGAGCAAAGGGTAAGAGGAAAAAGGGGAAAGGGTAACGCGTTAGGTCCTGGCGCAGCGAAACCCGAGGTTGTTGATGGAAACGCCAGGATAGTTCCTGAACCGCGAAGCACACCGGGCCCTGTCTGAATTGAAGTCCCAACAGCCCCCGCGCAAAACCTTGGCCCGCTCGCCATCGGTCGCAGTCCACTCCAAGACGTTCCCCGCCATGTCGAGCGCACCGGCGGAAGAGACACCGTTCGCATAGGCCCCGACAACGGTCGTATCCCCGATCCCGGACTCCGCCGTGTTGCAGTTTGCCGTCGAGAAGTTATCGCCCCACGGATACACGCGTCCGTCGACGCCGCGCGCAGCCTTTTCCCATTCCTGCTCTGTGGGCAGGTGTTTGCCGACAGCCTTCGCGAACTCGTTCGCGCCATGCCACATCACCCCGACTACCGGATGGTCGGCATACTTGGGGTCTTGCAGCTTCAAGCCCATCCCACCGGACTTGATCCGGCTATCGCCATGATTGATCCACCTGTTCTCATTCTTCGGATCTTTCGCCTTCAGAAACTCCAGATACTGCGCATTCGTCACCGGCAGCCGGTCAATCCAGAAATCCTCTGCGATCTCCTCAATCCGCGCCTCGCCCGGCTTATCCCCCTGCCCATAAATAAACCGCCCCCTGCGGACCTTCACCATCCCCGCATACTTGCCCGTCCCGTGCACTACCTCTGGGGCTGGCCAAGTCCACAGTTCCCGCAGAAACTCAATCGTCGGATTCGTCAGCTTCGACGGCTTCAACTCCTGCCCCACCTGCCGGGCCACCAGATACTCCCGAAACGACGGATGCGCAAACGCATAGTCATTCCCCGCCCGCACCAACAGGCTCCGGCTGCGGACCAGATCCGCATAGTCCGCATTGTGCACGTGAGCCAGCCGATCCACCGCCTCCGCAGGCATCGACCCGGACTCCGAATTCTGGATATCCCAAGCCAGCCGCTCCGCAAACGCCCGCCGGTTGCTCGAATGCTCTTCATTGCCGCGATCGATCATCTTCTGCACGAACCGCTCATACAGATCTTTGAGCTTTGTGTCCGGCGCGAACTTGCTTCCATCGCGCGCAATCAGATCGAGCAGCACCGGGCGACTGGCAAGGTCGAGCAGCCTGGGGTTCCGCGCAACTTCCTCGAACACCTTCGACTTGCCGAGTTTCGCAAACGCCCGGGCAATGCGAGGCGCGTCGAACAGCTTGAGGTAAAGCTTGTGGATGTCCTGCGCGGTCACCTTGCCGTCATCGTGGACATCGCGCATCCGCCCCGGCTCGTCCTCTTTGCGTAAGAACAGTTCCTTGCGCGAGGTAATGATCACCTTTGCTTTGCCTGCCACAATTCGCCGCAGCCGCTCAAAGCTGTCGTTGATACTGTTGCCCTTAGCCAGCCCCATCTCGTCGAAAGCGTCGAGAATCAGCACCAGCGATCCTTCGCGGTTCGCGCTCTTGAAGGCTTCTATGTCACTCTCGGAAACCACCGCGCGGGCGAGGTCGTCAGGTCCGGCACCGGCCTTGAAGCGATCCTGCCGCAGTTCGATCAGCACCGGCTTGCGATTCCCCTTCACGCGATCGACCGCGCGTTTGGCGAACCACGATTTGCCGGTGCCGAACTCGCCCAACAGCACCAGCAGGTTCTGCGATTCGTCCGCCAGCCAGGCGTCCAGCAGCGCGTCGAGGCTCTGGCCCGGTCCTTTCTCTTCGGCGACGGTGACCTCGGGATCGACATACCATTTGTTGAGATCCGCATCCGGTTTGGTCGCGTAGGCCACAGCCTGCCCGCAGCTATGTTCCAGGCGGAGTCGATGCAGGAACGCGTCGATGTCGGGGTAGCCCTTGTCCGTTAGATCGGCGTCAATGAATTGGATGGAGTAGAGTTCGCTGTAAAGTGCACGTTTGGTGCGGGTCCACTTGGCGCGGTCGACGAGAGCATAGTGCTGAGCGACCGTGGATTGTCGCAGAAAACGGCAGATGCGTTCCAGCCAGTTGCGGATGTAGTCGTCGTTGAGGCTGTAGCCGAGAAAGAGAAACGAAGACGTCGCAGCTTTCGAGGTGACCAGCGTCTCAAGCGCTGCATCGTGGCGCACCTCGGCATAGTGCAGCGGCGAGAGCACCATCGTCGTCTCGTCCTGCACATCGCCGTGAAGATGCACCAGAGACCTGCCGCCACCTCGGGCCTCGTTCCGGTTGTAGGCCTGCCATCCCAAATTGTGCAGCAGGTGATCGTAGTTGGTGGTGAAGATGGACTGGAACGGCAGTCCTCGCAGGAGCTCGTAGCGCGCGCGGACCTCGGGCGGCACGCGCTTTTCGGGGTCGAAGATCTTTTTCAGCTCTCCGGCCAGACGGTTGGCACCAAGCGCGTAATGGATGACCGCGGCCGCGTAAAGGTAATCCTCTTTGGCGAGCGCCTGCCACGCTTCAGTCTGCGCATCGGGGTTGCCGTCGATCTTATCGATGAGCTGCTTGAGAAGTTGGGACCAGGAAGGGAAGCAAGGCGCGGACATCCCCGATCCGACAAAGGCGATCAATTTGCCAGCTTTGAGCTTTTCGGCAAGCTCGTTCAGAGTCGTGGGGTCCACGGGCACGGTTTCACTATTATAGCCACCGGTTCAATTTCGATAACCCCGATACTGTGAAGCGACGATGCGGTGGAGCCTTGGCTTGTCTTCCGCCGGAACCAACTCCCGCGCCTGCTTCGACTCACAACAAATCAGAAACTGCCGGTCAGACCGCGCGCTGGTTCACTCCTACGAACAAAATTATCATCCACCCAATCAACAACTTCCGGACCCGCCACCCGTAAGACACTTGGTCGCCGGTGTTACCGTAACAATAGAGAGTGAAATACTCCACAACAAAGCGCCCCGCTGCCGGGCGCTTTTTCATTTCCCGAAAGGAGTCCCCAACAAAATGTCCCCCGCTAAACTCGAAGCCAACCGCCAAAACGCCGTCCTCTCCACCGGACCCACCTCCCAGGAAGGCAAAGCCATCTCCTCCCGCAACGCCATTTCCCACGGACTCACCGCCCGTCAATCCGTCCTCCCGCACGAGGACCTCGAAGAATATCGGGAATTTGTCGCCGATTACACCCTAGCCTACCTTCCAACCAACCGTCTCGATCACGCCCTCACCATCGAACTCGCCGATCTGCGCTGGCGTCTTCGTCGCGTTCCGATCCTCGAAACGCAATTATTGAATCGCGAAATTCTGGAATTGCAAGACCTTCCGGAAAACGCCAAATATGGACCCTACGAAATCATGGCCATGGCCTTCGCCCGATTGGTCAATGCCAGGATCCTCACCAACCTGTTTGCGCAGGAAGGCCGACTCCAAGGCCGCGTCCACCGCATTCAAAAACATCTGGAGGCACTGCAGCGCATGCAAAGTCGCCCGATGCCCTGTCCGCTGCCTCCGCGGATGCTGGCGCGGATGGAGCGGCCGACTGTCGCTCCCCAACCCGTCGAGCCTCCCGAAGAAGAATCCGCTCAAGAAATGGAAATCTGTAAAAACCAACCCATCCACGTCCCCCTCAAGCCCGGACGCAACGAACCCTGCCCCTGCGGTTCCGGCGTCAAGTTCAAGCGCTGCTGCCTCAACCGTCCGCAAAACAGCAAAACACTCGCCGCCGCTGCGTAAAGCCAGGTTCAAAAAGAACTCGCCATGGAAGATATGTGTCTGCACGCGACCGAAAAGTCGCGCCAATCGAATCGGTTAAGCCAGAGCAGCCGGCAATTGCGAATATTGGAAACTATGCGCGGATTGCCAATCGCCCAACGCATTCATGTTCACCCGCCGCGCGATTTCCGCTGCCGCATCGTCTTCGAACGCAGCCAACTCACACGCTACGGCACCGGCACCGACATGCAGCGCGTCGCTCGCCGCTCGTTCGCCGCTTTCCAGATAGAGCCATCCATCGCGCACAGCTACGCGTGGCGAATCCGAACCAGCGGCGGCAACCTGCTGCTGCGTGGGGATCAGCCGCTTCGGCGAAAGCCAACACACCGGACGGCTCCCTTCCAACTCCTCAACCGCGCGCAGAACCGTATCGGCAATCGACTGCGGATCTGCCGTCGTGGTATCCAACACCAGATCGTAGTTGCGCCAGTTGTCGCACGTCACTTGATAAAGATTGTTGAACCGCTCTTTCTCATAGTTCTGGCGCTGCATGTTCGCGGCAAGCGCCTCTTCGAACGACCCATAACGCTCTTCCGCGCGACCCGCTTCCCAAATGCGCTTCGCCGCAACATAAGGATCCACAATCAGATACACCTTCAGCGAGTTCGGCAGAAAATGCCAAGCCATCCGCGAATCCAGAATGATCGACGTCTCCGCATCCCGCAGGCGCTTCAGGTATCCATCGATTTCGTCATCCACCGCGCGGTCCATGCGTGCGTAATCGTTCATCTGCAACGGCGACATGCCCCGCTCAGCCGCGATGCGGCGCAGAATCGCGCCCGTGGAAAGAACTTCGAGTCCGGTGGCCTGCTTCAGTCGGTCGCAGACGACGCTCTTGCCGCTGCCAACGTGCCCGGCGACCGAAATCAGAATTCTCTTCGTGTGTTCTGGCATCCCAAATATCTAGTCTCTCTTAAACCAATGCCGGTGCGCCATGGTACTCTCGTGGACATCCATGGAAGAATTCGTCGTCCGCCCTTCCATCAAGCTGCTCAAAACCGCTTACGGAGTCGCCATTTTTACCCTCCTCTGCCTCGGCGTTGCGAAGGCGATGAACCTGCTGGAAGCGCTGGCGCAGTATTGGTGGCTCGCGTTTTTGCCTCCCTTGCTCTACCTCTGCTGGATCGCGTCGCGCCATATCAATTCGCGGTTGACCCGCTTGGTGATCAACGACGATCGGGTGCGCTTCGAATCCGGCCTGTTGAGCAAGCAGATGCACGCCATCGACGTCGCCAAAGTGCACGACGTGCGCGTCGAGCAGAGTGTAAAACAGCGCGTCCTCGGCTTGGGAAATCTCTCGGTGGAAACCGCCAACAGCGCCAGCCGTATCCACATGGCCGATATCGACGATCCACAAAAGGTCGCCGACCGCATTCTGCAACTGTCCCGCAAGGCACTGCAGCAGCGCGGCGCCAACAGCGCCCAATAATGATTTTCGATTCACGCCAGCGGATTCTCGAACAACGCAAGCTCTGGCGCGAACAGGGCAAAACCGTCGTCTTCACCAACGGCTGTTACGACATCCTCCACGCAGGCCATACCCGTCTACTCGAACAAGCGCGCTCGCTGGGCGACGTCCTCATACTCGCCCTCAATACCGACGCTAGTGTCGCTCGCATAAAGGGACCTTCGCGCCCGATTCTCAGCCAAAGCCAACGCGGCGCGCTTGCTGCGCAACTCGAAGCCGTGGACGCCGTCACCTTCTTCGATGAGGATACACCAACCGAATTGATCGCGGCGTTGCTGCCGGACATCCTCGTAAAAGGCGCGGACTGGACCCATTACATCGCCGGCAAAGAGGAGGTCGAAGCGGCGGGCGGCCGCGTGATGACCATCCCTCTTGAGGCCGGATTCTCGACATCGAATGTCGTCGCGGACGCATTGGCGAGCGAACAGGGACTGGCTTTCGGCCATGCGACGGGACCCCAACTCGACGACGCCAGTCCCGTTGTTCGCGTGTCAACAAAGTGATCCACCCGGCTATCAGAGACCTCTTTCAAAGCGCCGCCCGCGTGCCGGCCTTTCAGGAACTCGCCGCCCACATCACTCGCCGCGAAGGCAATCGTTTTTCCCTCTCCGGACTCACCACCACTGCCAAGGGCCTCTATCTGGTCTTGTTGTGGCAATTGACCGAACGCCCACAAATCGTCATCGTCGATGGCAACAAACAGGCGGAAGTGCTCGGCGATGCCATCCAAACATTTTTCGACATTCTTGTAAGAAGACCGGACCTACCCAATCCGCTAACGATTCCCGCCTTCGATGTCCTTCCCGCGCAACGCCTGTCGCCGCATTCGGAAATTGCCGAACAGCGCGCCACCGGCTTGTGGCGCATGGCGACCCAGAAAATCCCCATCACGATCGCGCCCATCGCATCGGCCCTCGTGCGCACCGAATCGCCGGAATTCTACCGCCAACTGAGCCTCACGATTCGCAAAGGCGAAGAACTACCGCTTGAGTCGCTCATCGCCCATCTCGAAAGTATCGGCTACGAGCGCCGCGAACCTGTCGAGATGACCGGCGAGTATTCGCTCCGCGGCGGCATCCTCGATATCTATCCGGCCGAATCGCAAAAGCCCATCCGCATCGAGTTTTTCGGCGACGAGATTGAGTCCATTCGCCGCTTCGATGTCGATACGCAACGCTCGGTGTTGAAGGTGACCGAAGCGCACGTGCTTCCACTCATCGAGTATCCGCGCTCGCGCAAACTCTTTCACGACATTGCTTCAAAGATCGATTTTGCGGGTGTTGCCAGCCCTGGCGATTCGTTCCCCGGTTGGGAATTCCTGGTTCCGTTGGTGAATCCCCGGAAAGATTCGATCTTGTCGTTCGCCTCGAATCCGCTGGTGATTTTGGATGAGCCGGAACAGATCTCGTCCGCCGCCGATCGCTTGTGGAAGCGCCTCGACGACCCCGACAAGAAGCCCATCGCGCCCGCCGACATCAACTACTTCCGCTGGGGCGAACTGAGCGCGACATTCGGAAACACCACGGAAATCCACCTCCGCGAGCTTGAGATCGGTGTATCCTCACCCGAGTCGCTCTACATCCCGACCCGCCCGTCGAGCACCTTTCACGGCAACATGCAGATCGCCGTCAGCGAGGCGAAGTCCATGGTCGCGAAAGGCACGCGCGTTGCGTTCTTCGCATCGTCTTCAGGCGAATTGGAACGGCTCGCGGATATCTTTCAGGAATACTCGGTTCCCTTTCAAGCGGCGGTGGAAGCGGACGATTCCGCGCGTCAGTATCTCGCCGACCGGTCTTACCTTTCCGGATCCGTAGCTTCGACGTATCTCGTCAAAGGCGCAATCCGTCGCGGCGTCGTGATCTCCGATGCGAAGTTCGCCATCATCGGCAGCGAAGATCTCTTCGAATCCAACGACCTGGTCGTAAGGCAACCGGCCATCAAGAGCCAAATGGCGGCCTTCGCGGCCGATATAGCCGACCTGAAACCCGGCGACTTCGTCGTCCATTCGCAGCACGGCGTCGGACGCTTCCTCGGCCTCCGCGAAATCCCTCAAGGCGAACAAAAGGGCGACTTCATGTTGCTCGAGTACGCGAGCGAAGCGCGCTTGTATGTGCCGCTCACTCGCATGGATCTCGTCCAGAAATTTCGCGGCGCGGGTGAAGCCAAGCCTCCGCTCGACCGCCTCGGCGGTGCCACCTGGAACAAGACCAAATCCCGCGTCAAGGCCAAGATGCGCGACATGGCGGAAGAGCTCTTGAGGCTCTACGCGCAGCGCAAACTCGCCGAAGGCTTCGCGTTTTCCCCGGATTCCAACTGGCAACGCGAATTCGAAGACTCGTTCGAATACACCGCCACCAAAGATCAAATCGAATCGACCACGCAGATCAAGCGAGACATGGAATCGGACCAGCCCATGGATCGCCTGCTCTGCGGCGATGTCGGCTTTGGCAAAACAGAAGTCGCCATGCGTGCCGCCTTCAAGGCTCTGGGGGATGGCAAGCAAGTGGCTGTGCTCGCGCCAACCACCGTGCTCGCGTATCAACATTTCGAGACCTTTAAACGCCGATTCCAGGCCTTTCCCTGTCGCATCGAACACCTCAGCCGTTTCCGAACCGCCAAGGAAGCGAAGCAGGTTCTCGAAGACACCGCCGATGGCAAGGTGGACATCCTCATCGGGACCCACCGCATCCTCTCGCAGGACGTCGAGTTCCGCGACCTCGGCCTCATGATCGTCGACGAGGAACAGCGCTTCGGCGTCCGCCACAAAGAGCGGCTGAAGCAGATCCGTAAAGACGTCGACGCGCTCACCATGTCCGCCACTCCCATCCCCCGCACTCTGCACATGTCGCTCTTGGGAATCCGCGACATGAGCGTGATTGAAACGCCTCCCAAAGATCGCCTCGCCATCCACACCGTCGTCGCGCGCTTCGATATCGACATCGTGAAGAATGCCATCGAGCAGGAACTCTCTCGCGGCGGCCAAGTCTACTTCATTCACAACCGCGTCGATTCCATCTTCATGCGTGCCAACTCGATTCGCGAAGTGCTGCCGGATGCACGCATCGGTGTCGGCCACGGCCAGATGGGCGACGCGGAACTCGAACGCGTCCTGCTCGGCTTCATGAAGAAAGAGTTCGATGTCTTCGTGAGCACGACGATCGTCGAAAACGGACTCGACATCCCATTGGCGAACACGATCATCGTTGAGAACGCCGAGCGCCACGGACTCTCAGAGCTCTACCAGCTCAGAGGACGCGTCGGCCGATCCAATCGCCGCGCTTACGCGTATCTTCTGATTCCGCCGGATACAGATCTGTCCGAAATCGCCCGCAAGCGCCTCGCCGCACTCAAAGAATTCTCAGACCTCGGCGCAGGCTTCAAAATCGCTGCCCTCGATCTCGAACTGCGAGGTGCAGGCAACCTTCTCGGCGGCGAACAGCACGGCCATATCGAAGCCGTCGGCTTCGACATGTACATCCGCATGCTCGAAGAATCCGTACAGGAACTCAAGGGCGAAGAAGTGCCCATCGAAGTCCACGCCAACCTCACATTAGGACTCGACTTGCGCATCCCTGGCGAATACATCGCCGACGAGAACCAACGCCTGCGCGCCTACAAACGCATCGCCGACACCAAAGACGAAGCGGCTGTTAAAAAAGTGCTCGACGAACTCTCGGATCGATATGGCCCCACACCAGCCGAAGTCGCGAACTTGTTGCTCTTCGCGGTCGTCAAGAACATTGCGGAAAAGACCGGTATCGAACACGTCGATCGCCGCGGCGGCAAGCTGAACATCAAGTTCCACCCGCAGTCGAAGATCGATCCCGCGCGCCTGATGTCAATGGTGCAGGCGACTCCGGGTGCAAGCTTCTCGCCCGCAGGCGTGCTGATGATTCCGATCGCTGCCAGCATCCCACCCGAACAAATGCTCAGCGGATTGCGTCACCTGTTCCACGAGCTTGCTCCGCCCCAGTAATTCATCTGTCGTGCCTGAACCGGATATCGCGCGCCAAGAACTCAACGACGGCCGCAGAAGCCCTTGTTGCGGAAACTCTACGGTTGGACGCGCAACCGGGCATCGCGGTACTGAGGCAGGTCGCGATCCGCATCCTTCCAGATTTCGAGGAATTTTCGCAATTCACGCCGCGATGCTTCCGCCTCGCCTTTTTGCGTCAGAGCCAACCCAAGAGACGCAGCGGATCTTCAGCAGCGGATCACCGAGGTCCGCCAGACGAATGCGGCGTTGTCGAAAACCCTGTTTCGGGCCAGAAAAGTCCACTATGACTTGAAACTGGCCGCGGCCAAGCTGAACGGGCTGAAACAAGTGGCCGACGACAAGCAGAAGCTCCTCGACGAGAATGAACGAGAGTTGAAGGCGCGCAACGACGCACAGGAGCAGGCGCAACGCGAGTTTCGTGCATTGCGGCCCAAGGTTGCCGCTTATGAGCAGGATGCCGACGCGCTTAAGCGCGGCATCGCGGCCTTTCTTTCCGCGCAGCTTACCCGCCGACCTGGCCTCGCGCATTGCGCAACTGAAACAGATCGACGCCGCAACATTCCAGATCGCTGGCGGTGGCCTGGATCAACACGCTCCGGCCATGAACCTGAAGTTTACCGAAGGCGCTTCCAACATAAGGAAGTGGACCGATCCGCAGGGGAAAATGCGGTCAAAAGTTGCGTCGTACCGCGCTATGCTTTGCGACCAACAGATTCGAAAGTCGGACGCGGCCGGCAAACGAGGATTGCACTGCCACGACGCAGGACGCGAGGGATGCAATAGAGCTTCTCGACCTGGAATGGGCCCGCAGTCGCATGCAGGAACTGATCAAACGCAACTGCCGAGGCCCGGGATTCCTGCAGGAATTCCAGACCGCCTCGAATGCGACAACCACCTATCGGGAAGGATGGGGCATCGATGCATGCACGATGCCGTGCACCGGTAATCCCTCTCAGAATTGCGGAGGCATCAATGCGAATGCCGTATTTGCGATCCGGTAAGGCCGACGCATCGCGCAGTTGCTTGAACCCGGGCGAAACAGGGAACTTCTTTCGCGTAAGCCGTGAGTTCCGCCACGGCCCCAGGGGGTTCTCTGCCAGACCTGTGCAACATCGTATTCGGAATGTTCGGCTGCAAACCTGAGTTCCGCACCGCACTCGCGCGACCATACAACCCGTAAACCGACCGGTAGGATTCATGGCGGCCTTTGTACTGATAAACTAATTAGGACCCAACTAGTGCGGAATCGGATCAGAGTCCTCGTCGCCAAGCCCGGGCTCGACGGGCATGATCGCGGTGCGAAAGTCATCGCGCGCGCCCTGCGCGATGCCGGTATGGAAGTCATCTACACAGGTCTTCGTCAGTCGCCGGAAATGATCGTCAACGCGGCGCTGCAGGAAGACGTGCAGGTGATTGGAATTTCGATTCTGTCGGGTGCACACAATGCCATCGTGCCCGAAGTGATGCAACGGCTGGCGCAGAAGAATATGACCGACGTGCTGGTCATCGTTGGTGGAACTATCCCCGGCGAAGACGCACAAAAACTGAAACAAGCCGGAGTGGCTGCCGTGTTCCAACCGGGCGCGGCCCTTGACGAGATCGTCACGTTCATCGAGAACGCGGTGGCCTCGAATCAAATGACCGAAGGCCAACCCGCGTGATGCTCGCACCTCACAGAACGGACCCGAACCCGTTCTGCGCGTGCGGCTCGGAAAAAGTGGAAAACATGAATGCAAGATAAACAGAACATCGCAGTCTTTGTGGACTACGACAATATCGAGATCGGCGTGAAGTCCACGCTACGGCGCGAATTCGATGTTTCGCTGCCCCTCGAAGCTCTCAAGGAACGCGGCGATGTTGTCGCCAAGTTCGCCTACGCCAACTGGGGGCGGCAGGAACAAGCCACCCGCCAAATGGCCGAAAACGCGGTGCAAATGGTGCAGCGCATCCCTTCGTTCCGCGGCGACAAAAACGGCGCGGACATTAACCTCGCTCTTGACGCGCTCGAAATGGCTTTCACGCATTCGCATGTGAATGCATTCGCCATCATCAGCGGCGATAGCGACTTTGTGCCGCTGCTCAACAAACTTAAGGAATACGGCAAAACCGTTTTCGTAGTCGGCGGCAAAGCCTTCACGTCGACGATTCTGCAGCAAAACTGCCATGAGTTCATCAGCTACGAATCGTTGCTGATGAATGCCGATCAGGTGGACCCTGCGCGCGCAGAACGAGAACGAGTGAAGCCGCGCGAAGACCGTGAACGTCGCGACCGGCGCGATCGTGAACGCGCAGCGCTCCCCGCAGTGGCCGCCGCCGGTGCTGCCGCGGGCCCTGCATCCATTACCCTGCCCGGCGAAGAGCGAGCCGTCGTTGCCGCGGCGGGTGCTGTCGTCATTCCCACCAATATCCCCACCTCTGGCCCCGCGCCTGTCACGCTTGCGTCCGGCGCAGCGCTCCAACAACAGCAACAGCGTCGCGAACGTCCACCCGCTCTCGATCTCACACAAGCGATGCCCCTCGTCGAACGCGCGTTGCAGGTCCTCGAACGCCGCGGCGTCCAGCCCCAACTCGGACTTCTCAAGTCCACCATGCTGCAGTTGGATTCCGCCTTCAACGAACGCGCCTACGGTGCCCACAGCTTCTCTGAATTCGTGGACCGCCTCAAGAAGGCCGACCTCGTCACCGTCACCGGTGGCGGCGGACGCCTCCTGATTGAGCGCAAAGGCGGAGCGGGCAAGCCGTTGCCGCAACCCGAAGAAGCACTTCCGCTACTTCGCGATGTATTGGAAAACCACCGCCTCGAAGTCGAAGAAGGCGTGTTCGTCGATCAACTCGCCGCCTGGATGCAGGAAGAGAAAAACGGTTTCGAGCAGAAGAACTATGGTTTCCAATCGTTCGCCGAGTTCCTCAACTACTCGCAGGATAAAGGCGTCGCGCGCATCCTGCCCGATGAAGATCGCGGATTGCTTGTCTATCTCGGTGCCGAGTTCTATCCGCCGGCCTTGCCGCCGCCCGTGGAACTGCCTCCCGAAGAAGAGGAAGATGACGGCCCCCAACCCATCGTCGAAGGTCAGCCAACTATCTTCGAGCCCAATCCTCCTCCAGCAAAGCCGAGGAAGGTTGCAACCCGCAAACGCACCACCGTCAAGCATTCCGGGGACAAGCCTACCGGCGGATCTCGCGGTGGCGGTAGCCGCAGCGGCGGCACTGGCGGCGCTCCCAGAAAGAGGAAGAGCTAGTCAATGATCGAGCGGATCTTTCCCGCCGGCGTCGTGAACCCGCGCGGACCGTATACGCCCGCGATGAAGGCCGGCGGATTCATCTTTGTCTCCGGACAGATTCCGATGGATCCCGTCACCAATCAGTTCATCCACGGCGATATCAAGGCCGAAACCCAAAGGGTGCTTCAGAATGTCGAGGCAGTCCTCAACGGTGCGGGAGCCGATCGCAAGGATATCGTTCGTTGCGGTGTGTTCCTCAAAGACGGCAAGGATTTTGCGGCGATGAACGAAGCCTATGTTGAGTTTTTTGGGGAACATCGCCCCGCCCGCACAACGGTCGAGGCGAAGTTCGCCAGTCCTGACATGTTGGTCGAGATCGACGCAGTCGCTTACAAGCCGTAGACTTGTAGAACGGGCCGGTTCCCTGCGCAGGGAACCGGCCCGTTCTACTTCTCTCGGATTGACGCCACGCTCACCACTTGCTTTTCCTCGCCCACGCACCGCGTCCCAACTTCTCGGGAATTGCCTCGTGAGCCCGCACTCAGGGCCGGAAATGGAACCGGCGTACGGGCAGTGGCATCGCCGAATTCGCACCTCTGACGCTCTTCCACACAATCTCATTGAGCGCGAACATGGGGGTCTTATCGTATTCCGAAAAGTCCATCTTCAGGCTATCTGTCGCTCCATAGGCCCGTTCGGAATTCATCTGCTGAATGTCGACGAGCGGTTTCATATGGGTATAGGGCGTCAGGTTAGGCGTATCGGAAAAGCTCTCGTACATCGGCATCGCCGCGGCGTCATATTGCGTCATCGGCGGAAAACCCAGCAATAGTTCGATCGTTCGAATCATCGAGGATGTCGTGTACAGAGTCGAATCCTTGGCGTTCCGCTTCGTATACGGACTAATCACCAAGCCAATCGTGCGCCGGGCGTCGACGTGATCCGATCCATCCTGCGCATCGTCTTCGATGACAAAGATCGCCGTTTCCTTCCAGTATTTCGAATGAGTGATCCGGTCGACGATCATGCCCAAAGCATAGTCGTTGGACGCGACCGCGGAGACGGGCGTCGGTCTACCTGGCGTGGTTCCAACCGTGTGATTTTCGCCGAGACTCATGATCATATAGTTGGGGAGACGCTTTTCCGCATCCGGCGAGTCGTAATTGCGTTCGTATTCGTCGAATTCGGAAATGAACACGCGAGCGTTGTCGGTATCCCGCATGTTTGGCATCTTGAAGTTGGGGCTGACGTGACCCACCAATCCGCCGACGCCCGAGGCCGCGTCCATGAACTGGCGCGAACCATCGCTGACGCGCTGGGCGTATTCGCCGTAGCTGCGCCAAGTCATGCCTTTTCGCGCGGCCAGATCCCACAAGTGCCCGGAACTCGGAGCGTAGGCCGCATTCGGCTGAGCGTTGGAAATACCGCCATAGTTCGGTGGCCACAGCTTTTCGTTGAAGTCCGTGGCGTAGGCGGAGTTCGACCACGAATGGCCATCGACGCTCACTTCGCCGTCGCAATAGAGGTTGTCGAGCAGCACGAACTCCTCGGCAATCTTGTGTTGATTCGGAGTGATCTTCTGGCCGAAGATCGTGATGCGCGGGTCGCCATTGCCTTTCAGGATATCGCCAAAAACTTGATCGTAAGTTCGGTTCTCTTTCAGGATGTAAAGCACGTGCTTGATCGGAGAACCCGCTCCGACCTGCCGCGGTACGACGGTTTTGCCTGCGAATCCGGCAGCGGGCGCTTTGGCGACCGACAACAACTCGTCACGGTAAGGTGAGTTCGCCATTGCCTGCCGGGTCCATTCCTTGATATCGGTCTTCAGGTTGGCTAACGGAATCGCGCTAATCGATCCGCGCTGGAGACTCTTCACGCTGCCGCGTCCCATCTTGTCGCTATCCGCTGTCGCCAGTGGACTGTGCGGTCCGCGCTCGTTCGAATATCCACCAAGGCCCTTTGCCGCTCCGACATAAAGAAACTTACCATCGGCGCTGACGCTCAACGCGGATGGATACCAGGCGGTTGGAATAAAGCCCATTACGTTGGATTCCTCGCGCTCGCCCACGTGAATCACCGCGACGTTGTTGTTGTCCGCGTTCGCCACGAAGAGAAACTTCCCCGTTGGATCAAGGGCCAAGGCGTTGGGCGTCGACCCAACCGGGGCCCGGCGATACATCGCCGTATTGATCACCTCGGTGGCGCGCAGTTGCTTGGTGTCGATGACGTAGACCGAGTTTTCGTTGCCGCAAGCAACAAAGAGATTTCCGTCTCTGCCCAGCACCATATCGTTCGGGTTGTATCCGACAGCGATACTGGCGATGACTTTATTCGCCGTCAAATCGATGACACTCACAGATCGGCTCGCCCAGTTGGAAACATACATACGGTTTGCGGCGGCGTCGATCACCAGATCGTAGGGAGCCACTTCTACTTTGATTTCCGCGAGACGTTCGCCGGTCTCGGTATTGAAAACGACGACCTCGCCGGGCGTGACGCGCTCGGTGTGCCGGTTCGCGGCATAGAGCAGCGTCTTCGAAGGATGATGGACCAGTCCCGACCAGTAGATTTGGTTGGCGTTCAAACGATGCTTGAATTCGCGGACCGGCTTTTCCGTCAAACGGCCGTCTTTGTACCCATAAGCATAGACTGGAGCGACGGAAGGATCACGGCGTGAGTTCGAATTTCCACCGGAGACAAAGATCTGCGATCCATCGGGGGACCAAGCGAGACCGAACCAGGCCGCTTTCTGCGGCACGCGCTGCACAACTTCGATGGTTTTCGGGTCGACGACAACGAGTCCGTGGGCATTGAATCCGGAATGAAGGCCAATGAGGGCCTTTTGATCGGGAGCATTCTGAACATTGAGAACGTAGTCTGGTGTGCTGGTGTGGCGTCCCACGGGAGATAACTTCCAGCCATTGGGCAGGTCGGCACCGGCCGCAGTCAGCTTGGGCAGACTTGGCTGTGCAAGCAGCATTGGCACGCAGAGAGTTGCAAGTAGGATCGGGATGCGCATCGACCCTAGACTATCGCATGGCCATTTCAAGCGCATGAACCGCTGTCAAGTCGCGGCTATTTTCAGATCAACACTTTGGGATTGCGGCCCACACAATCGGCCGGACCGGCTAATGTTCTCCGAGAACCAGTGCATCGATCCAACCCATTTTCGATGAAATTTTCCTCGTCTCAATTACACGTCACTTTTAGATGCGCTGAAACGTGACTGGGGGGGCACAATTTCGAGAGCGAAAGACAACCGCACGAGGCAATTGCGTTATTGCGCAGTTGGCGACCCGTGAGTCCGATCGGGAAGCCCGATCAGAAAGCAGCCGATGCTACCGATGCCGATGGCAAGCGTCAGCGGAGCCGCACCCCACGATCGTTTTGGCTTCGAGCGGGAAGGGTAATGCAGGGTTCTCGAAGCCCGGCAACACACTTGTCCGCTGACGAGCTATTCCGCCGATTCGAACAGCGTGTGCCCACGGCGCTAGTTGGGCAACCCGCTGCTGCCGCCGCTGGTGTCTACCGGCGACATCGCATTCGTTCGGTCGAACTTCCAGGCAAATCTCGCAAACGCTGTCTTGCCATCGGTCTTCGACGACACGATGAGGCCTTTTTCGATGCTCTCGAAATAGAGAATGCAAGTGATGCAACCATCGATCATACAGGCGCCATGCACGATCCCGGCCTGAGGAATTTTTGCCAGGCGCATCGATTCCGGTTCCACGATGCGGCCATGGATCTTACCAGCGATGAAGGCGACAAGCACCTCGACCTGTGCAGTCTCCGCAGGACCGCCCATCTTCATGAACGCCGACTTGTCGGCGTAAGTATCGAGAAAATATTCCCAAAATGCAGAGAAATCCGTCGCCGACACGAACCGCTCCCGCAGATCCACGAAGTCGAAAAACTCAGTCATGCTACAGATCGCGGAGGGCGGCTCCGGTGGCCTTCTCGACGTCGGCATGCAATGAATTTCCATGAGAATCCATCGTTACGATGGCCGCAAAGCCCTCGACTCGGATATGCCACATCGATTCCGGGATGCCGAACTGTTCCAGATAAACGCCCTTCACTTCTTTGATCGTCCGCGCGTAGAACTGTGCCGCGCCGCCGATGCCATTGAGATAAACCGCACCGGATTCCTTCAGCCCCGCCAACGTTTTGGGACCCATGCCACCCTTGCCGATCACTACTCTCACGCCGAAGTTCCTGATGACATCGGCCTGATACGGTTCCTCACGAATCGACGTCGTTGGACCGGCCGCCGTCACATACCACTTGTCATCCTTCTTCAACATCACCGGGCCGCAATGATAGAGCACAGCGCCGTTCAGATCCGTCGGCGCGGGATGATGCATCAGATAGTGGTGGACGTTGTCGCGGCCGGTATACATATCGCCGTTGATCACGACGACATCGCCTACTTTCAGGGAGCGCGCCTGTTCCTCTGTGACAGGGGAGGTGAGCACAACTTCTTTTCCGGTAAGCGGGAAGCCCTCCACTTCGGACATCCTCTTCACATCTTCGGAGGGATCGCGATAGAGCCAGTGCACGATCTCGCCGGTTTCGGGATTCAACCGCACACCCAGGCGTCGAAAAGCCCAGCAATCATAGGCGACGGACACAAAGAAGCTCGCCGGCAAGCGGTTGGCGGCCGCGATTTTACATCCGATCAACGACGCCTTTCCGCCAAAGCCCATCGCTCCGACGCCCAGTTTATTGGCCTCTTCCAGGATCTCGGCCTCAAGCTTCGCGAGCACGGCGTCGGGATTCAAATCGTCCAGCGTGCGGAACAACTGATCCTTGGCGACGGCATATCCATGCCCGCGGTCCGATCCAATGCAGACACCGATCGCACCCGGCGCGCAGCCTTGGCCCTGCGCCTGCCAGACGGAATGCAGTAGGCACTTCTTGACGCCTGCCAGATCGCGGTCCGCGCGGCCGAGATGCTCAACCTCGCAGGGCAGCGAGTATTGGATATTCTTGTTCTCGCAGCCGCCACCTTTCAATATCAGCTTGATTTCGATCTCGTCTTCTTCCCACTGCTCGAAGTGGAGCAGGGGAGTCTCGGGTCCGAGATTGTTGCCGGAATTGGTACCCGTGATCGAATCCACGGAGTTCGGACGCAGCTTGCCTTTCTTCGTCGCCTCAGCCACCGCGCTGCGAATCGCCTTCCTGATCAGGATCTGATTCACCCCAACGGGCGTGTGCACGACGAACGTCGGCATGCCGGTATCCTGGCAGATCGGCGACTCTTCTCCTTGTGCCATATCGATATTGGTCGCGATGATGCTCAGCGCCTGCGCAGACTGGGTGTTTGGCGTCTCGATCGCGATCGCCACGCCCAGGGCCTTGCGAACATCCGGCGGCAGGTTGGACGAGGTCTGCGCGATCAGTTGGAAAAGACTTTCTTCAAGATGGAGCATGGTCGAAACTTGAGCATACACCACAGACGCCTCGACAAGATCGGCGGACTAGTGGCCTTCTCTTTGCACGCCCCGCCGAGATCCATTGCCTCCGCGAAATTTGCCCCACTCTTGGGCCGTGGCAACGAACGCAACGAGTGATTCCCAAGCCGGCCGTTGCCATCTTTCCGCAGTGTACAGTAAAGCCGGGTGCAGATCGATCATGAACCCGAGAGACTGCCCGCGGCCCCGATTTCACGCACCAGTCATGATCGGCGGCGATCCCAATGCAGCGCTTTCGCTGCCTCTCGAGACCGGAGCATCCACAAATCCAAGGCTCATCGCGGCCCGGCCCGCGCCAATCACCTTGGGTAAAGGTGCCCGTGTCGATCACGAGGCTGCCTTTGGCGAGTTTCGCCGCTGTGCCGACGATCACGGGCTCCGCAAACTTTCAGCAATCGGTATTGGCCTCGCAGGCGCTCCGTTTCACCAGCCCGGTCTTGGGCCAGTGTCTTCGATTGTCAAAGAACAAACCGCGCATTCTCAGGTTGCACGCTCGCTAACGCTCGTGGCTCGAACGGTTAGTGCTGCAGGTGCTCGGGGTTGGCGACGAAGGTGGCTTCGTTTTGCGATATTTTTTGTGCGTTTCCTTCTGGATCTCGGGGAGTGTTTTGTAGGCACGTTCGTAGTGGCGGTGGAGACGTGCTTCCTGACGTTGGACGTTTTCGTAGGCAACGCGGGCGGGTTCCTGGATGGTTTCGAAGGTTTCGACGATGAGTTCCGCGGTTTCCGCGACTTGTAGATCGACGGTGGCGGTTTCGATGTAAAGTGCGCGGATCAGCCGCCATTCGCAATCGGCGATGCGTTCGACGAGGCGGCGCTCGACGTCGTCCTGGGGTTGGAATTTGGCGATAAAGACTTGGGTATTGTCGTTGTAATCCGCATGGTGTTCGTTATAGAGGACTTTGATTTGGGAATCGATGCCATGTTCGATTGCGTTGCGCCCTTTGGCTACGATTTGGGCTTCCGATGACATGTTTGTGTTGGTCTCCTTCTATTCTTTTTGTAGCAGACGATGTCAAGGAATTGGGGTGCGTAGTGGTATGGCAGTGTCCTGTAACTAGTTGTTATGTAGCAAGTTGAAACTATTTGTGTGGGTCTGTGAACGGGCCTAGAACGCGTTGACGTTTTGCCAGGAGCCCGAAGTTGGCGCCGGGACGGGCTGCACCGTTTTTTGTCAAGTGTTTTGGTGGGCGTGGTGGGTGGCGAACCCGCGTAAGGCATTGGCTGGCTTGGAGTAATAATTATTTGCAGGGTGTTGTGAACGGTTT
>Ga0163144_10009875_pt1 | contig 20417 bp, 21 predicted proteins | sample OliLak19BULKMAT1_FD_123175 | JGI IMG/M metagenome (GOLD analysis project Ga0163144, IMG submission 123175) | Freshwater microbial mat bacterial communities from Lake Vanda, McMurdo Dry Valleys, Antarctica - Oligotrophic Lake LV.19.BULKMAT1 | ecosystem: Environmental > Aquatic > Freshwater >... | reverse complement strand
GAGGAAATACTACAAACGTTTCAAGTAATTAAGCCAAGTCATAGCTTGGAAGAACAAGCACAAACCTTTGTGCAAAGTTTTGCAGCCCAAAATAGCACCTCCTCAAATGCTGACAACCTATACTTTATTCTTTCAGTCTGGGCTCCAGCTCAAGAACGGCCACAGATAGCCAAACAAATCACCCAGATTTTCACCAAACAATACTTTGCCAAGAGTGATAGACTATCAAGACAAGTGCGTTTTAGTAATTCCTTGCGAGTCGTCAATAAGGGCATACAAGAACTCAATGAATACTATCATAAGCTCGATCAACGTTTTCATATTGAAGCGATCATTATGGCTGTAGAAAATTCTTCTTTTCTATTAACATTCTCGGGTGACACACGGGCCTTTCGTAAACACCACACTACACATTCTTCTCTGGTTAATACAAAACACAAACAAGTAAATCTTAATCTATTTGAGTCTGTATTAACCGGCAAAGCCAAGCTAGAAGACACACTTATTCTAGCAAGCGCTCGATTTTCTGACAGATTACCTCATTCAGTATTATTAGAATACTTAGAGTCTCCAGAAAATAATTCATTTGATGAATTTGAATCAAAAATTAAAACTCTTCACAATCATCAACTCGGTATAATCTCTATTCATTTCGCTTCTATAAAACCAGAGACTCCCAAGAATTCTGTACTAGACAGTCAGACCGTGCCAAAACCATCGCCAGTGTCTCGAATTATACTTTTCTTCGGTCTGTTCTTCTCTAGAATCACAAAAGGTATTAATAATTTTTTTAAGATACTTTTTCGGGGAAAATTCTTGATATCTACTAAGAAAAGATTGAAGAAAGCCTGGAATAATCTCTTTAGTAAGTACATTAATCCTAACCCCATGATTGCTCTCTCGGCCGTTGTTTTTATTATTATCATTTTCACCTCGATTGTCGGCTACTTTATATGGTACAACCCTCATAATCAGACCTTAAAACAGTCATATATATTACTGGAGCAAAATATTCAAAAAGCACAATCGCAAATTTCAAATAATCAAAAGTCAGAGGCCCTACAAACCTTAGAAAAAACCAGGAAATCTATAGAGACTATTCCTCAAAAAGATCAACAATCCTTAAATACACTGCAAACACAAGCAAAGAAACCAACACTCAGCGACCTTCTGGTGACTATTACGCAACTTGAAGACAAGATACAGGGTATCACCCGAATAAGCGCACAGACAGTCTATACAAATCCCCAGAGTGGTGCTAATTACTCAGTAGTCGCACTACTTGGTGACCAATTATATGCCATCAATCAAGCAACTGGTGAGGTCACTGCTAGTGCAAAAAGTGCATCATCTACAAAAACTATCGGATCCAATCCTTTACTCAAGGGGGCTATCTCGTTGGCAGCAAGTGCAAATACTAGCTCACTTTTTGCCCTAACTCCAGAAGCAGTTTTTCAGATAAAGCCAGATGGTCAAATTACTAAACAAACCTCTCCATCAGATTGGCCAAATGCTGTTAGTATTTCTAGCTATGTTCAAAATATATACTTGCTCAGCCCAACAGATAACCAAATATATCGCTACAGCAAGACTCCTAGTGGCTTTGGGTCGCGCAATGCTTACATCAAGAAACCAACTCCTGGCCTCTTAAACGACTCTACTAGCACAAGTGTTAATGGAACAGTTTTTGTAGCCAAGCGCACCGGTGAAATACTCTTATTTGATCAAGGAATACAGAAGCAGTTTCAGGTGAGCAATAAGCCAGCTGATATGCAAGATATTTCTCAGCTAATCTATACCGAGACACCAGATCAGTTAATAGCACTCAATCCCCTCAAGAAAGCATTTATTATTATTAATCTAAAAGAAACTGGTGGTGAGTACAGTAAAGAAATAATTGTAAACAATACATCAGAGATTACCTCCTTTACATACAGCAGTATCGATAAAAATGTATATTTTACATCAGAAAATTCTCTCTATAAACTCGCTATATAGTATCTACATCTTTTCTGGCATCTGTAGGCCTAAGACAGAAAAACATCTCTTGAGTACTCGCAATGAAGCGTTGTTAAGTAAGAGTCTTTGTTGACTAACACCACTATCTGTAATGATTGGGTGTGTATGATAAAAGCCGTTATAAATTCGGCATAGCTCATAGCAGTAGTTTGCGATATCACTTGGTTGATAATTCTTCTCAGCAAGTAAAAAAACTCCATCAATTCTACTTAACTGCAATAATAGCTCTGTCTCTTCAGTATCTAGTGATTTCTCAAGATTATTCATATCAACAGAAGACACTTTTTCATCTGCGAGTCTTTTTATCGCCTGCATACGCACGGAGGTATAAGCCAGATAAGGAGCACTGTTTCCTTCAAGACTCAGAATACTATCCCAATCAAAAGTAATGTTAGACTGCCTATTTTGGCGCAATATATTGTATTTGATAGCATTAATTGCCAAAGTGTCAGTTAATTCATCTTCTTGTGATTGGCTTAAGTCTTTTGAGAGACTAACTATCTGATCTCTTACTCTTCTTTTTGTCTCAGCTATAACATCTTCCACTAAGATAATATTACCCTTTCGAGTACTCATACTGCCATCTTTGAACTGCATTCTACCAAAAGACACATGAATATTCTTTGCTGTTGTCAAACCAAGCTTATTGGAGACCTCATAGACCTGGCGCAACTGCAAATTTTGCGCAACATCAACAACATTAATCATAAGCTGAGGGTGCCAAGTTTGCTCCCAGAATTCTATTCTTGCCAGATCGCGTGTCAAATATAAGCTAGTACCATCTTTTTTCTGAATAATTGCTGGTGGCTCATCAGAATTATCAAGCATACAAACAAGTGCTCCCTGACTTTCTGTAAAGACTTGCTTCTTTTTACCCAAATCAATAATACCGGTTAGTTTATCCTCATAAAAACTCTCTCCATGCATATAGTCAAATGAAACCCCGAGCTCATCATACAAAGCAAGTATCTCGGCCATACTCCAAGCTTGAATTTTCTTTAAAAGTGCGCGGTTTTCAGGGTCACCATCTTCAATTTTTTTATATTCAGCCCGCCCTGCCTCATCAAGAGAATTATCATTTTCAGCCTCTATATGAAAATGAACATAAAGTTTCAAAAGTTCGCTTACAGGGTTTTTTTCTATTGTTGCCATATCACCCCAGGTTTTCACGGCGTGAATGAGCTTTCCAAATTGAGTCCCCAGGTCACCTACAAAATTATCAGCTATAACCTCATAGCCTAGCTGTAGATAGACTTTTTTAATAGAATCGCCGATTACTGTTGAGAGCAAGTGATGTACCCCCATAGGCTTACCAATATTTGGGTGAGAATAATCAATAATCATCTTCTTACCTTCACCCTGCTTACCAATTACACCATCAATGTCATCATATATCTGTTGTAAATGAGTTAATAACACCTCTGGCTTCAAGCGTACGTTAATAAACCCCGGTAATTGCATTTCTATATCGCTAAATTCTACCTTCTTATCAAGACGTGCAATGATTTTTTGAGCTATTTTACCTGGTGACTCTTGTAGTTCTTTTGTACTTGTAAGGGCGATGTTTGTTGCAAAGTGCCCAAAGCTTAAATCGCAATATTCTACCTGTACAATAGAGTCGGAGCTACCATACTCTTCATTGAAAGCTTCTTGAATTATTGCCTGAACCAGACTTTTTAGCGTATTCATATAGCCAATTATACCTAATTTATCAAGTAATATCACCTTTCAGTCGTACTTCAATAGAGTATAATAAGCATATGAAGATATTAGCCACCAACAGACGCGCCCGCCATGACTATGAGATTACCGAGACTCTCCTAGCAGGTTTAGTATTGGCTGGTCACGAGGTAAAGAGCGTCAAGCAAGGCTCAATCAGCCTTAAGGGGAGCTTTGTGAGCTTTCAAGGTGACGAAGCCTATCTCACAAATGCTCATATTACCCAGTATAAATTTGCATCAGGTATAAAAGACTACGAGCCAACCAGTAGCCGAAAGCTTCTGTTACACCGAAAAGAGCTTGATAAACTACTTGGAGAGATAAAGTCTGCCGGCAAAACAGCCGTACCAACTGCAATTGGTATGCAGAGGGGTCTAATAAAGGTAGAAATAGGCATTGGTAGAGGTAAGAAACGCTTTGATAAGCGTGAAACCATCAGAAAACGCGATATGCTTCGAGACGCCAGCCGAGAAGTAAAAAAGTAAAATGTACTAACATTTGCATACTTATTTGATTCGATCACACAAACTATTTTGTGTGATTTTTTGTTATTACATCTGTTGAATAACTCTATTTTTACATAAATATTATGCTATAGCACTGTTTTAATGTATATTCTTTATAATTTCATCTTTACTTCTCATAAGTCTACATGATACCATTAAACATAAGAGTTAATATTATGAATAAACCAAGCATCCAATCTATCGCATCAACACTTATGACCACGCCAAAAGGCCTGTTGGCTGCTGATGAGAGTAACAAATCAGCTACAAAGCGTTTTGATGCTCTTAATATTGAGTGCACCGAAGAAACTCGCCGGCAATACCGTCAGCTATTACTTACTACGCCTAACTTCGCACAATATATTAGTGGTGTTATTTTGTATGACGAAACTATTCGCCAAAATACTGATGATGGCACTCCCCTAACAAAATACCTTGAAGATATAGGTGTTACACCCGGTATTAAAGTAGATGGCGGCCTAGTTGATTTCACTAACTTCCCTGGCGAAACCATCACTGAGGGTCTAGATGGGCTCAGTACAAGACTGGCTGAATACTACGCAATGGGTGCTCGTTTTACCAAGTGGCGATCAGCCTTTACTGTAGATAGTGCTAGTCGCCTCCCCACAAATGCGTCTATTCATGCCAATATGAATGTTATGGCTCGTTATGCAGCTATTGTTCAATCTGCCGGAATGGTTCCGATTGTAGAACCAGAGGTAATGTACGATGGCAGTCATAGTCTTAAAGACTGCAAAGATATTCTTTCTCAGGTATTAAGAATACTTTTTGAGTTACTTGCCGCCTACAAAGTAGATAATACTGGGTTAATACTTAAAACCAGTATGGTTCTTGCAGGAAAAGACTGTGCTGTGCAGTCTACACCTGAAGCAGTTGCCGAAGCCACTCTAGATGTTTTACAGACGCGAGTACCAAAAGACGTTGCCGGAATAGTATTTCTTTCAGGCGGCCAGTCTCCTGCTCAAGCAACGGCCAATCTGGCGGCCATCTGTAAATCTAAACACCTACTCTGGCCTGTCACCTATTCATTTTCCCGCGCTGTTCAAGACAACGCCATAAAAGCTTGGGGCGGTAAGCCAGAAAATACCATAAAAGCCCAAGCCGAACTAGCTGAGCGATTAATCGCTAATTCGGCAGCCCGTAGCGGCGATTGGCATGGCGAAAAAAGCCCAAAATAATTACTGAATTATAAAACATCAAAAAATCTTTAAAAAACTTTCAAAAAAGTTGTTGACAAGGCTTATGCTTAACCAGTATGATGTATGTAGTGCTGCACACTAAAATTACTCAAAACAAAAACAAAGCTCTTTTCAACAGATCGGCGAAGCCCTAACAGGCGACGCCGATTTGTTTTATAAACCAAAAAAATATACGACATACATTATAAATTAATGCTTCAACATTTTTGTTGAGGCATTTTTTTATAACCATTTAATACATTTTTTAGTAACGATCTTTTAGCTATCGTCTGATATTTTTTGGTGGATGTACAATGATTTGAATTGTCAGGTGTAAATGTTCAGCCAGACGTAATGAGAAAGGCAAATCCCACTCGGTATTTTCAAATATCTTATCGGCATATGTGCTACTCCAGCTTGTTAACTCACAAAACATCAGCTGACTAACTTTTGCATCTCGTAAATACTCTAGAATACAATGCCTCAATTGATGTGCCATGTGTAATTCAGAGCCAGAAGTATTTTCGGGATGAAAATGGCTACGAGGGGTACTCTTGCTCACTACATGTGTCATAAATAAATCCTCTACAGATAAGTACGGGGTCAAGTTCCTCTTCATTTTGAAGCTCAAAGAGAAAAATTGCAATAAAAAACAGACCTTTTTCAAGGTCTGTTTTTTATCTAAGCCGTTTAGATAGCTAGATTAGTCGCGTGGCTGTTGAGGACGAGCTTCGCTAACAGTAATAGCGCGGCCATCCAATTCTTTGCCATTAGTAGCTTCAATTACAGCATTAATGTCTGCACTTTCAGCTAATTCAACAAAGCCAAAGCCCTTACTACGACCGTTCATACGGTCAGTGATGACGTTTGCAGAAACAACTTCTGCGCTTTCACCAAAGATTTCAGCAAGCTGCTCTGAGGTGACAGTGTATGGCAGATTGCCAACAAATAACTTTTTCATGTAGTTTTATAACCTATTTAATTATCTTGGAGCAGGACGACCTTCTTTTCTTACCTTTCGTCTTGAAACAAGAGAACTAAAGAAACGAAACCTACTAAGCTCTATTATAGCACATCTTCAGCCCAATTACTAGGGGTTTGCGGTATGTATACAGACAAATAAAATCGGCTTCGGTAAAACCGAAGCCGATATATAGCATTTCTACTCTCTAGTGGCTACGTAAGATATCAAGAGCCTCTTGTCGCCCATTATTGATACGTATTTGCCACTCACTCATCAGAGCCTTATCAATTTCGCTATCTTCAGCCAAGTACCCGTAATCACTCGGATAAATTGGTGGGCAAACCACACCGACAATCACTTGACGTCGCAATATACCCCTTCGAACCACCGGGTCACCTTTGGCACATCCAGCCAGAGCGATTGGCAAAATCGGGCAACCAGAGCGACGAGCAATACGTGCGGTGCCACTCTTACTATAATCAATCACTTCTTTACCTACGCGTGTGCCCTCAGGAAACATCTCAACAGGCACACCGCGCCAGAGTGCCTGTACTGCCACATCTAGCCCTTCTTCAGCCGTATATGAGGCCAGGCGGGCCTTCTCAATTTTACTGGGGTTGTTTTTCTTTCTTGGCTTACCATCAATACTTGGCCGAAAGATCGGGACAGCCCCCATACGTTGATTGACCATTGCAAATAGCCAGTTCTTACAAAATGCTGGTTTACAGACCCAAACCAACCCTCGATGAAACAAGCCAACAAAAGGAATACCCCAAATCTTACCGTGGTTAGCAGCGATAACAAAAGCATGATCATCAATCTTACTGTCTCCATTACGCCTGTACCACTTTGGGCTATAATATATACCACCTGGCTGAGGGATATTCTGCTCGTTGTATATCTCGGCCTTCATAAAAACTCGTACCAAGCTAATGACAATGCCTCGAAAAAAGTAATATCCTGTTGGGTATGCAACACCTGTTGCACTCTTGAGTCGTTTCAAGCGCTTTCGTTCAATTTGCTCAGTATTTTGAGTCTCAATGTTCATCTTGATAGTCTCCTAATGTAAAGGTGCGCCTAAAAAACTGATAGTATTATTACTTATCTCAACAATCAACACAAGCAGAAGCTAAATTAATGATTGGCTAAAAAATGTATAAAAAAAGACCTACTTTACAGTAGGTCGTAAATCTTTAACTATTTTGATACCCTGTCTTCATCAAATACCCAGCGAAAACACAATGAACATAGCGGATATTCTTTCGTTTTTGATATGCCGATCCGATAAAGTGCTGGGCGAGAGCAGTCATGATTAGTACACACTCCAATTGCTCTACCCTGACATGGCACTTCAGTAGACAATCGAGTAATTTGCATCTTCTGCACTCTGCGGATTCGAGAACCATTACAGCCAAAGTTACTTAGTGATCCTCCATTAATCATGGCATGTCTCAGGTAAGCAGATAGCTCTACTTCACTATCTTGCCAAAGCAATACCTCGAGACAATGACTCAAGTAATCCTCTAAGCCTGTTTTAAAACTATATTCACCGGCGCATACAGTATGCTCATATATAAACTTCATACTATACAGCTCAGATGTCATTTGAAGAATCGTGGCTTTCGTCTGATGACCAAATACCCATTCAACCGCCAAGTATGGCATATGTGCAAACCCATACTCGTCTGTATTTTTAAACTTTGTACTACCCTCTCTACCCGAAGAGATATCAAACCGATAAAATCTCCGTTTACAAGATTTCAAAATCTTGTAAACAGTTGGGCCAACTTCAATACCTGAAAAGTACAATTGTTCCACCATTCTCACTCCTAAGATTGGAAGCAATAATACCTAGATAATGTCACACCTTAATTTATCAAGCAAGTAACAAAAAAGCACTCCGCGAAACACGAAATGCTCTTTTGGTGGAGCTGGAGGGAATCGCACCCTCGTCCACAAGGCTTTAAATATATCGTCTACAAGCGTAGTTGATTTGAATTTGTTTTAAAAGCTACCTATCCTACTAACCAACAAACAGATAGATCACTTCAGTAAACTGTAGTCTTAAACGTAGTCGGCTTACAAACAACTATGTAGCAACCAGATAATTGGCGCCTACTTTTCTACCTGGTATCAAAAAGTGAGACGGCATACTCAATTAAGCGTATGCTGGTGCAAGTGTAGGCAACGTAAACGTGCTTTTTAACTTACTAATAAGTGTATTTTCACTTAAGGTGTTGGAACAGCTAACGTGTATTCCAAACCGGCTTGCAAATATATTTTAAGGTCCTCATGTCGAAGCTAGTCAGCCCCATAACGAGTAATTTTACGCTAATTGTGTCAAAAAGTCAAGAATTGTTATGCTTAGCGATAACGGCCTTGTACATCTCACTATACTGTTTCCAGGTGTCGTGAATATCGTGGTGTTTAATAATATCAAGGCTCCCCTGTCTGTACTGCTTGAGTAGTTCAGGGTCACTCAATAAGCCACCAATCATTCGGGCAAGCCCTACACTATCACCATCTGTAAATGTACCACCATTAACGCCTTTTTGCGCTAGCTCTGGCAAAGCACCTTCATTGACAGCCAGTATTGGTAGGCCGGCTGCCATGGCCTCAAGAGCTACAATGCTCTGCAACTCCACGGGTGAGGCGATTGCAAACACATCACTCACAGCCATATAACGCCGCTTCTGCTCGAGTTCTTGTACAAAACCGGTAAAGAGAACCTTGTCTTGTACATTGAGCCTCTTGGCCTGCTTCTCGAGCGTTTGGCGAGCATTACCATCCCCAATCAGTATAAGCTCTACATCATATTGATCAACTAAGCGTGCAAAGGCAGCCATTACCACATCAATACGTTTTTCTACACTAAGTCTGCCAGCATAGACCACCACATATTGACTCTTAATGCCTAATTCGCGCTTCAGCTTGGCCTTATCTACCCTAAGTGGTGCGTTAGCCGCCAAATCAATACCATTTGAGATAGCTTGTGTTGGTACCTTCAATCCATGTTCGAGTAAGTAATTTAATGCTGTCTGAGTGGGTGCTACAACTCTATCTGCCTTGTTATAGACCCGAGCAATATAGTGCCAGCCCATGGCGTCAAGCAAGTGATGCAGGCCACCCAGGCGTCGAATACTTGTGGTGAAGCTTTCGGGCATCAAGTGCGAACCAATTACTAGCGGTAAGTTATGCTTCTTGGCGTATTTAATAAGCTCACGACTCGTAGGAAACGGATTATTAACGTGAATAATACCTGGAGTGCTACTTGGCTTATCTAAATATTCAGCAATTTGCTTATAAGCATGTTTACTAAAACGTAAGTTTTGTTGAATAGGTATACCATATGAGCGTACACGCAATATTGTATAGCCACCCGGGTCTTTCTCAACTTTTGGAGTCGTCTGCATGCCTTTTGGAGATGGCGCTATGACTGTCACCTTAAAGCCAGCCTTTGTTAGATTTACCCCCATATTGTGAGTGACAGTCTCAGTACCACCTATACTGGGCTTAAACAAATCTGAACCAATCACAATATGTATCTTATTTGTCATGTGCTCTGTCATATACCTAGTATAACCTTTTTACAGTGATCGATATAGTCTGGTGGCTAGCAGAAATAGCAAATTAATATGTACTGACAAGCTTAGCTATCTCTTGGGCAGCCTTACTATGTTGCAAACGAATCTTCTCGTATCGAGGGCCGCCAACCTTGATAAAACCAGATAATATGTCGGCGGCGGCGCGTACGGCCAGGGTATTTGTCGATGCCCATACCCCTGCCCTATTATCGACCACATAATGTAGGTTTCCTTCTTCTTGCCCAGGTAAAAAATCATACAGCACGATAGGAAGGCGCGAAATAATTGCCTCAACAATAGTGCCCGGGCCAGCTTTGGTGAGTAAAAGATCTGATGCGTGCATTAGCTCAGCAACATTATCGCAAAAGCCATATATAGTGGTCAGATTGTTAGTTTTGCGGGCCAGTAAACTCTTTTGTAAGCTTTGATTACGCCCTGCTATAACTGCTATATGTACATCTGCTGAAATCTTATCGAGCTGACGTGTCAAAGAAGATACCTTACCCATACCATCCCCACCGGCCATAACAAGTAAGCTTGGAGTATCTGCTGGCCAGCCAAATTGTACCTTCAAGCTTGCTTTATCTTGATGAACAGTATTGAAAGCACTGGCGGTTGGTAGGCCGATCAATTTGAGTTTATCAGTTGGCACACCAAAGCTTCGAGCCCGCTTATAGCTCTCACTACTCGGCACAATAATCAGATCAGCTCGCTTATCAAACCACATTGGGTGACCAGTTGCGAGATCAGTGACGACAGTAATAAATGGTACGGGCTTTTTCCAGTTTTGTAATAACGGTAAAAAAGTATTAGCTCCAAAGTGACACGAGATCATAATGTCGGGGTCAAGCTCAGTAATAATCTGGCGAATTTCTTTATGGTAACGCTTAGCAATAGTATCGAGCGCAAACTGAGCCTGCCTACTACCTTCAGTCAGTTTAAAAATAGTACCATAAGCTGACTTTAGCTTGGTAATAGCAGAGTACATCTTGGGTATATCACGAATTGGCCGAGGCTGAGCTTCAAGAAAATCAAAATGAATCACTTCAAGAGAAGGGTCTTTTTCTAGTTGCTCAATAATAGCAAGTGCTGCAGCCCTATGCCCTCCACCCGTCTTTGCCGAAAGAACAACCACGCGTTTTTTTGATTTTGTCATAGAATTAGTATCTCATTTTTTGCAGCAAAAGAACAATACTGGTACCATAAGAAGTATATGTTAATACCCCCATCATCAAGCCAAAAGAAAACTTCTTCGAGTAGTCATATAGACAAGCCAAAAACACATGAGCACAGTTCTCGTATTAGCCCCCAGCATCGAGGAGTAAATCTCGATACTCACGGTATCGAAACAGAGATTCGTCGTGACTACTTGCATGAAAACCTGGTCATTATTGCTCCAAACCGTGGTAAGCGCCCCTACGACATTAGAGACTCTGGCCATGTTCTCATAGAAACAGCTCAAAGTCCTCGACTCGATAGAAATGTGGGGGTATGTCAGCTCAACGACAAGCACAATGATTGGCTGGTGAAGGTAGTAGAAAACAAGTTTCCCAGTCTCAGCCCAGACAACCCCAAGGCCTATGGCAAACAAGAGATTGTTATAGACACCCCGCTTGCAAGCACGCCACTCAGCAAGCTCTCTGAAGTTCAGATAGTAAATGTATTAAATATTTACCAAAAACGTACCGTCGATCTACTTGCGCAAAACGGCATTGAATACATCATGGTATTTCGTAATGATGGCTACGAAGCAGGTGCTAGCCTTGCTCATGCGCACAGTCAGATTTTTGCTTTACCTATGATTCCACAAAAATTCAAAAGAGAATCTGATGTTGTAGAGGCTTATTACAAAGAAAACCACCGTGACCCTTACGATGATATTATCGCCTATGAAAAACGCATCAAGAGTCGTATTATAGCCGAGGATGATCACATTCTGGTCTTTTGCCCCTACGCTAGTCAGTGGCCATTTGAATTTTGGATGCTACCCAAAAGACCCGTTAGCTCTATTAACGATCTCAGCAAAGCCGAACTTGCCGCCTTAGCTCGATCACTAAAGCATAATCTGCAAAAACTCACTCGACACAAAATTAGTTACAACCTGTATCTAGAAAATGGCGTTAGTCCGCATCATCGTTTCTGCCTCAAAGTCTGTGGCCGTAGTAATATCTGGGGTGGCTTTGAAGTGGCTACCGGAATGTCTATCAATACAGTCCCTCCCGAATCTGCCGCTCAGTGGTATAAAAAATAAATTACTTGTTTCGCCTATCATTTAATAACTAAGCTACTATCTGATCTACACAATTGCATAAAAAATGTATACCCCTTACGGTTGATATTCGTTTTATATTCGTATATTATGGGTAAAAGTAACAACAGGGGGTGAAAATGTTAGCAAAAGTGCATGCAATTAGTCATTTAGGTCTTGAGAGTCAGCTTATTGAGGTTGAAGCCGATATGCATAATGGCTTACCAGCCTTTATTATCGTTGGTATGGCCAATAAAGCTGTTGATGAAGCTAAAGAGCGAGTACGGGCAGCTCTTAAAAATTCTAAGCTTCACCTGCCTCCGCGGCGTATTACTCTTAATCTAGCTCCGGCTGATCTACCCAAAAATGGCTCTGGCTTTGATCTTGCCATGGCAGCTAGCTTACTGGTTGCAAGTGGTCAAGTTGAAGCTATCGGTAAAGAATGCGCATTTTTTGGTGAGCTAGCTCTTGATGGTAGTACCAGGCCTGTGTCTGGTGCACTAGCCACCGCCCAAGCCGCAGCCAATTTTGGGCTCACTACACTATATGTTTCAGCAAAAGTCGCCAATCAAGCCGCGTTAATCCCAAATATTACAGTGTATCCTGTACAATCACTATTTGAGCTATATCAACACCTACTTGGCGAAATCACTATCTCTCCACTCTCCTCAAAGATAACCAAAGGCATAAGTGCACAAGCAGAGGTAGACTTTGCACAAATCTACGGTCAACACCAAGCCAAACGTGCCATCGAGATTGCTGCAGCCGGTAATCATAACATTCTGATGTCTGGCCCTCCTGGATCTGGCAAAACCCTACTCGCAAAGGCCCTTGTTGGCTTACTGCCCGCTCCTAGCTATTCTGAAATGCTTGAGATTACTCGTATTCATAGTCTCGCTGGGCAAGCCCAAGATACAATCGTACAAACTCGCCCATTTCGTACCCCTCATCACACCGCTAGTGATATCGCGCTTATAGGTGGTGGTCAATGGCCCAAACCAGGCGAGATAAGTCTTGCTCACCGTGGCGTACTATTTCTTGATGAACTACCTGAGTTTCCTCGCCATGTTCTAGAAGTACTGCGTCAACCCCTAGAAGACGGTACAGTGACAGTCAGTCGAGCTACAGCCTCATATCAGTTTCCGGCACGATTCTTACTCGTCGCCGCCCAAAACCCCTGCCCGTGTGGATATGAAGGTGATGACAAGCAGATTTGTAGCTGCTCACCTGCTCAACTAAATCGCTACAAAACGCGTGTTTCTGGCCCAATGCTTGATAGAATTGATTTATTAGTACCTGTTAACAGGCTTGAGCATCAACAGCTTTTACATGGAGAATCAAGCGAATCATCAGTAGTTGTTCGAGAAAGAGTTATTCAAGCTCGCAAAGTTCAATCAAAAAGATTCAAGGGTACATCTATTTCAACCAATAATGAAATGCAAAATATACAGATACGTGAGTATTGTCATCTAAGCCCAGAAGTAGAGAGTCTTGCGACTGCAGCATTGCAAAGCATGAATCTCAGTGCCCGCTCGTATATGCGAGTTCTCAAGGTATCGCGTACAATTGCAGATTTAAGTCACTCTCAAGCAATTTTACCAGAGCACTTTACAGAAGCACTGCAGTACCGTTTAGTGCGGTCTACAGTTTAATAATTGTAAGCACTTGTGCGCCTGCGCTAGTTTTTTCAAGAACCACATAAAGCACGGCAAAAACAACCAAGACAATACCCGTTAGCATAAGAGACCGGCGCACGTCATTCTTGACGTAATCAAAAGAACCATCATCAAGAATCTCTGATGATTTAACTTTTGAAGATTTATCTGACTTTATGACCTTTGATTCTACTGAAGCAGATTTCTCTGTAGGTACTACCGGTGCATGTTGTTGTTTTTGTGTCTGTTCTATCTTTTGTCGACGGGTTTTTCGATGTTTTTTCTTTTTTGCCATAATGTCTCCCCTTTAGTAGTTTTATTTTAACAGCTTTCACTGCATATTTGCCAATCCTTAGCTCGCAAAGCTATAATAGGGTTTGTTAACAGCTATGATTATATTAACTATACTATTTTGTTTGAGTCTAATTACCCTTGGGTATTCCCAGTGGCGTTTTATGCAACTCCAAAAAAAGTATAGTGAATTTCTTGATGGAGCCGACGCAAAAAAGGTGGAACAACTCATAAAAGACTACTCTCACGACGTCAAAGATAGCTTGCAAAAACTCGATGAGTTAGCTGGTTTTACCGCTAAAATGCATACCCAAAGCCAGTTTGCTATATCTAAGCAAGCTCTGATTAGATTCAATCCTTTTGGAGATACGGGCGGCGACCAAAGCTTTGTCTTAGTCTTGCTAGACAATCACAACAACGGAGTCATTACATCAAGTGTTCATGCTCGAACTGGTACACGGGTATATGCAAAAGAAATTACCAACGGCCTTTCAAAATATAATCTATCTGATGAAGAGACGGTAGCACTACAGAAAGCTCTCAATAGCAAGAAAAAACAAGAAAGAACTGATTAATGCTAGGTATATTTAAGAAAAAGCCTTCTGATTTGCCTTTTAATAGTTTTGCTGAATATTATATTGGAGCTGAAGTAGTAGCAGCCGGTAACTGTAAAACCGATCAAGATGTATTTATAGATGGCCAATTTCATGGTGATATTTCTACTACAGGCTTAATTGAGCTTGCAAAAAACTCTCATATTAAAGCTGATATCACTGCCAGAACAGCAATAATTGAAGGAGACTACTCAGGTAACGTCAAAACAATAGACGAGCTACACATTTCTAGCTGTGCAAGTGTAGAAGGTAATCTAGAAACAGCCAATCTGATTGTAGATAAGGGTGCAATTATGAAGGCTAAAATTAAGATGAAAAGAGAGACATAATCAGTATGTATGCCCTATTTCTAGATAAGAGTGCGGCTGACTCACAGGCCCTTCAGAGTCATGTCGAGAGCTGGAAGCAGTCTAATAATATTCATGCCGAAGAATATAAGCTACAAAGCGTTGACCAAATTACTACAATTTGTCGAGAACATGGTAAAAAATACTCGACAATTATTGCGATTGGCAGTGAAAGTACCTTTGAAGCTCTTGTAAGTGAGTCTAGGTATTTTTCTGATCAGGCAGTACTTGGGTACATTCCTACCTCTACCAATTTATTGGCAAAAAGACTAGGAATAAAAGATTATAGAGAGGGCTGTACGGTTATTTCTCAAAGAAAAGTTATTGAACTGACTGCCCTCTCGGTAAACCAGCGCTTTTTTTTGTTTGATTTTCAGCTATCTGCAATGAAATTAGATGACACTACACCAATCAAGCTACATATTCACTTAGATAAGTCTCTACAAATTGACCTTCCGACTGATATAATTGTCCTGCATAATCGTAATCAAGAGCTACTTCCTCATAATTCACCTATTTTACTAGAAGCTTTTTCAAGAAAAACTCTGTCTTCTGATAAAAACAACATTCTAAAGATGGCCTCTCAAAGATTTAATGCGGTAAATACTGATGAAAATCGTCTACAGCTGCGTATTCCGGCCAATACATTACAGATAGAGTCTTCCGTAGAGCTAAAAGACGGCTATGGTCACTCTGTAAAACTACCCGTAACTATAGGGGCAAATAAAAAATCAGTTCGTCTTATTGTTAAGAAGGGTCAAGAGCTTCAAGCTATACTGTCTCCAGGGTTGATTTCTTAAGTAAGCTATGATAATATTGTTGGGACAAGGGAGACTTAACTGAAAAAACAGCGCATAAAGCTTAATCATGAAATCAAAGCCTCAACAGTTAGACTGTTGGATGCTGACGGCTCACAACTTGGTGTCAAAACCCTCAGTGACGCCCTACGGCTCGCACACGAAAGTGATTATGATTTAGCAGAAGTCTCTCCTGGTGCAACTCCGCCCGTTTGTAAGCTTTTAGATTGGGGAAAATACCAATACGAGCAAGAAAAACAGCGACAAAAAAGCCGTAAGAACCAAAAGAGCATCGAAGTCAAACAGATTCGCATGGGCCTCAAGATTGGTCAACACGATATAGAGGTCAAGCAACGTGCCGCTACCAAGTTTTTAACGGCTGGTAATAAGGTAAAACTAACCGCTCGCTTCAAGGGCCGTGAAATGACCCACCAAGATCTCGGTAGAGCTGTTCTCGACAAGTTTTTTGAAGGCCTCAGTGACATTGCAACACTAGAAGGATCACAAAGTATGGCTGGTCGTGATATGTCAATAATTGCTGTACCAAAGAAAGAGCTAACCGCCCAAGAAGCCAAGCCAGAAGTAAATAAAGCTAACGATAACAAGAAATTATAGAAAGATATCTTTTAAGAGTAAAATCATGCCAAAGCAAAAAACCAATAAAACTATGAATAAACGTATCAAAATTACCGGCACAGGTAAGATTTTGCGTAGAAAAGCCGGCCGCGCCCACAAGCTCACTCTTAAGTCTGGCTCTCAAAAACGTGCCTACACTCTAGAACATGGTATGGCTAAAGGCGACAGTAAAAATGCTAAGAAAATGGTAGGAGTAAAGTAATGAGAGTAAAACGCGGGGTCACTACCCATAAACGACATAAAAAAATACTCAAATTAACAAAAGGCTACAGTAAGGCTAGACGAAGTAGCTATAGAAAAGCTCACGAGGCCGTACTCAAAGCTCTGAGTTATCAGTACCGAGACCGCCGTAACCTTAAACGTGACATGCGTGCCCTATGGATTACACGCATTGGTGCTGCTGCCCGTCTAAATGGTATGAGCTACTCAGTATTTACTGCAGGCCTCAAGAAAGCCGAGATAAATCTCGACCGTAAAACGCTTGCTGAGCTAGCCGTAAACCAACCCAAAGCTTTTGAAGCAGTTGCAAAAGCCACTAAGTAATCTACTCTACTTATCATACTAGACTCGATCTGATACATACTAAAAAAGACCCAAGCTTGGGTCTTTTTTAGTTAATAATACTTTTAATAAACGAATTGCTCAAAATTATAAAAAAAGTCTCGCTTCTCAAGTATGAGAAGCGAGACAAGTTCCAAGGTCTAAAAACCAAGGAACCAAAAGTGCAGAGTTCCAAGAACCGAGTACTATAACTCCCGAGGGCGAACAATGGCGTAGCTGCACCACGCGTCGTCAGCCCAGTGGTGGCGGACGTAGAACCTACCCGCGTCGCGGGTGAACCGAGGCACGCGGACAGAGTCAATGGCCAACCCTGGTGACATCAAGTGCGGGAAGTTCTCCCCGTCCATGATGTGCATGATCTGCGGGTTGAGGCAGATCAGGTCGGGAACCTCGAGGCTCGGCCAGCTCTTCAGCTTCGGCCATTCCTCGCTGGGGACAACCCCGTCTTGGCGGTTCCACGGGGTGAGATCGAGGCCGATCGCCGTAAGACTAGGCTTGCCCTTGATCTCACTGCCCTCGTAGAAGGTCGGCACCCCGTTGAAGTACTTGCAGTACTCCAAGCCCTGTGCCTTCACTTCGTCCTCCAGCCAGGCCATGCTCTCGGCCCAGTTGTAGGCCAGGCCACGACCTCGCCAGATGCGAACCGAGACGGGAGACAACGGGCCAGCGTGGTTGAGTCCCTCGAGCTGTGCGCCCAAGGTGTCGGCCTGCTTGGTGGTGAATCCCCAGTCACGCAACTGGCTGCGAGCCATGATACGGCTCACCAGTTCGCCAGTGGGAGTGTAGCTGTATTGGGTCGCGGCGGCGGGGGGCGGGTTGAGCTGCTCGCGCAGCGCTGACAGCATGACGTGCGCGAGCTTAGGGTCGCATAACACGGCCTCCAGCTCTTCGGCGGTCATGTTGGCTTCATCAACCAACAACCGTTCGAACTGCAGAACCTTGCCGTGATTTACATCATAGAAGCGTGTCATAGTGACATACCTCTCTTTGCTACCGCACTTCTGCTTACGGAATTTCCGCGTGCAGACTCGAAAATCGATTTCGAGAACGGTACTTCATTATTCTCGTCATTCTAAACTTGTTTTAAGAATCTCAAAATACCGTTCTCGTTTATGTGCAGGTACAAATTACTATAAAATTATATCATACTTAGTGCTATCTTGTCAATATTTTTATGCATCCTTCTGCACTCTAGGCTCAATATAGCCAAGAGCCATAACTGCAAAGCCCTTAGGGCTTGTATAGGGCGCTTTCTAACTGTAATGACTGAATAATTTCATAACCATCATCACTAGATGACTCAATCTGATCAAAAATATGTTGATCTACAAAATATACCTGTACACCAGCTTTTATCATTGCTTGTAAGGCTGATGGGTAATCAACTTTTCTATTTGGAGTAACAGACTCTTTACTTGTCCATTCAGTACTACCCATATTCTTATCAGGTTCATACTCAAATCCACTTGAGTCAAACTCATAAATCGAGCCGCCTATATCTGCTTGTTCAAATCTTTCTCTGTCACTAATAATTATATGCCAAGGGCCATTTATACCTGCTTCAGAAAATCGCCCCTGAACTACCCAGCTATCATTGCTCTTCACTAAAAACATCGTAGCATAAGCTTTGTCTGGTGTAGCAAATACAACCGGGCCTTCATTTGCATCACGAAACCCTTCTCGTCTTGGCTCAAAGACTTCAATATCTTGATTTAGTGAAGCATGATAAAGTACTTGTGGCTTTTTAAACACTGCAAACGGCAGTTGCTCCGTCACTACAAAGCCTTAAGGGCTTGTATAGGGCGCTTTCTAGCGGCCTTAATAGCCGGCGCGACTCCAAACACAACTCCCACAAACAAACTCACGCCAAGGGCCAGCACAAGCGCCTTAACACTAAATATAGGCGTGATGCCAGCAAACTTTTGTACCAACAGACCGGCTAAGTAGCTAAGGCCGAGGCCAAGCAAACCACCAAACACCGAAAGTATCACCGCTTCTATCAAGAACTGCCACAAAATATTGCCGCTAGTTGCACCAATAGCTTTACGTATACCAATCTCACGCGTTCGTTCACTCACTGTCACGAGCATTATATTCATTATGCCTATTCCCCCCACTAGCAAGCTAATTGCAGCAATGGCAACCACAAAGGTCGTGAGTAGATCCAAAATAGTATTAAAGGTTGATAAAAGATCTTCTTGAGTAAGTACACTAAAGTCTTGCTGGCCACCATGATTGTCTTTAATAGCACTGTTTACAGCTGCTTGAACTGATGAGATATTCTGTGCTTCGTTTACTTGAGCAACTATTCGGTACACCTGTTTAGAATCAGTTATTTTATTTGCAGTATTGATCGGAATATATATAATATCATCTGAACTCGCCCCAAACCCACCTCCTGTATCAGATTTTTTCGTAACTCCTACTACTGTAAATTTTTGTCCTCGAACAACTATTTCTTTACCAATCGCCATTTCTTCACCAAAAATATTCTGTTTAGTATCGGCTCCAATCACCGCAACTTGAGCAATCTTCTCGTTATCATCTGTTGTAAAAAATGCACCATTATCAAATTTAAGTTGCCGAATACCACTATAGCTTGGGGTGGTGCCAAAAATAATTGGAGTACTTGTAGAGAGACTAGCATAGCTCACAACAGAAGAAATTATATTGAGTGGTGCCACATCAGATACATTCTTGGTAGTACGAATGCTATCTACATCCTTCTGGGTCAGTGTAGAGGTACCAATACTGCTGGCAAAATTAAAACTTCCGCCTCCCTTTTGCTGTTGACCATTTTTTGCACTACTACTGCCACTCCCTATCTGACCAGAAGTCACTGTTAGTAAGTTACTGCCCAGGCTTGATACTTGCCCAGTCACCTGTGCCTTTACCCCATCACCAATCCCTATCATAACAAGCACCGCAAAAACACCGATAATAATACCAAGCATGGTGAGAAATGATCTCATTTTGGCTGATCTTATACTAATTAGAGCCATTTTGATATTTTGATAAATCATGACACTGCCTTCGTTTTACGAAGTAAGCCATCTCGAACCATTACTATTTTATTAGCATAGTCACCCACTTCTGGGTTGTGAGTCACCACAACAATAGTTACGCCCTGCTTATTCAGGTCCCTAAGCAAGTTCATTATCTCAATGCCAGTCTTGGTATCAAGATTACCCGTTGGTTCATCGGCCAAGATTAGACTTGGATTATTGGTAAGTGCACGTGCAATAGCTACTCGCTGCACTTGCCCACCACTCAACCT
>Ga0163144_10009873_pt1 | contig 20418 bp, 19 predicted proteins | sample OliLak19BULKMAT1_FD_123175 | JGI IMG/M metagenome (GOLD analysis project Ga0163144, IMG submission 123175) | Freshwater microbial mat bacterial communities from Lake Vanda, McMurdo Dry Valleys, Antarctica - Oligotrophic Lake LV.19.BULKMAT1 | ecosystem: Environmental > Aquatic > Freshwater >... | reverse complement strand
TTACCTTCAGTTCTGCCTGTTTCTTTTTAATGCTCGTAAATAGACGACGATCCTGTGCGATGATCTTCGTTTGAAAATGGACGGTATCCATCATTTTGGTGACACTGTCTGCAGAAAGGACTTCTTCAAGCAGGCTTACGCGCCCACCCTTGTACCAATCCCGTATACGTTCACCAATGGCTTTGGATAACCGCGCCGTTTCACCAATAGAGATATCCAGTTCTTTTTGAAGGCTTTCAATCGTGTGTGATGTGGTATTGAGAATGTTCTCCTGAGCAGTGAGCTTTCGCTGTGTTTGAGAAAGTTCCATCTGTTTATTAACTAAGCGTTCTTCGTGGTATTGCGCCCGTTTAAGGTTTTCGGCCTTTTTGATTTTAGCCTGTTTCCTCTGGGAATCCAAAGAGGCCTGCTTCTGTTTAAGCTTGGTTTTATCAAGCGCCTGCGCGGTTGGCAGTGGGCTGCTAATGGATGCAAGGAGTACTGCCCCCCCCGCAACACACTGAAGGCTCAACAAAGCAATAATTAGCCCACGTCCACCTTGCCCAAACAACTGTTTGGTAAGGGGTGAAAAATGTCCTGAACGCAATAGTCTAAACAAACAAAGAGCCTCTCTCGACACAATACCAGTGTTGCACTAGTTTAACACAGGTCTTATCATACGGCAGTAGACCTCTTGCAAAACGACTTAATCACCTTTTTTAACAGATTCTATACGTTCTTTCGCAAGAGCGATTGCTGCATCAAGGGTATTTATTTGACGTTCTTTAGCTACCGCAAAAATCCGCATGGCTGTATCGTAAATCCCCTTGGTCTTTTCGGTGGCTTCCTCGAAGGTTCCTCCAGCAAGCTCGGTGGATAAGACAATCACCCCCCCTGAGTTAATGGCGAAATCAGGTGCAAAACAAATGCCTTTTTCCTGAATGCGGTGCGCCAATGCTCTATGTTGCAGGGGGTTGTTTGCTCCGCCTGCAATAATTGTTGCCGATGTCGCATCAATGACGTCTCCTGTAATGGTTCCACCTATAGCATTAGGAGACAGGATATCCGCATCGATTTCCCAAATTTCAGCAGGCTTAACCACTTGAATGGACGGCATGGCGTGAACGCATCGTTCAATCGCTGGGCTATAGGTATCGGCTAAGTAAACCGTCAGATTTTCTTCATTTTTTAAATGGTTAATCAAATGATACGCCACCTTTCCTGCGCCCTGAATAGCGATGGTTAATCCTGATAGAGTATCCTGATTGCGTTGGTATTTGACAGCGGCTTTAATGCCCATGTAAACACCGAGTCCTGTTAGAACCGCAGAATCCCCAAGACCGCCTTTTTCAGGGGGCATTGCAGAAACAAACTCCGCTTCTTCGCGCATGAGCACCATATCATCACTGGTAGAACCAATATCAGTAGCGGTGTAGTAAGCGCCACGCAGTAATGCGATTCTTCTACCGAAGGCTCGAATCAGCTCAGGCGTTTTTTGTTGACCTGGCTGCAACCAGATCACGCCTTTTCCACCGCCGTAGTTCAAGTCAGCCAATGCATTTTTGTACGTCATCGCTTCAGAGAGTTTTAAGACATCTTCAAGGGCTTCCGCTTCATTGGCATACGCCATAATACGACAGCCCCCTAGCCCAGGCCCTAGGGTGGTATTATGTAAGCCAATAAATCCTTTTAACCCTGTGGCTTCATCCTGAACATGTACAAGGGCTTCGTGGCCATAGTGCTCAATTTTCTTGAAGAGATGTGACATAATGGTGGCTGACCTTTTAAATATAATGAAAATGCTTGCGTATCCTAACGCAAAGGCATTTCTAAACCTATGCGATTGTTTCGAGTTGTAACGCTAGGATCGTGCTACAGTAAATGTGGTAACTGTAAGGACATCTTTATGATCTGGATTCATGTTTTTTTACACGCCCTCACGGGGATTCAACTACTTGCACTTGCTCTCGCAGGCGGAGGCATCATTGCTTTGGGTGCGTTTAGTGCGCCCATCTTTTTTAAAGTGATGGATCGCCGTCCCGCAGGTCGCGCCATGGCCGAGATGTTCGCGAAGTTTGATAAACTCATGGCTGTTCTCACATGGGTCTTACTCATTACGGAGATTCCTTACGCGTACATGGTAGCTGCCTCGCGCTTCATGACGTTCGATGATCCGCCTCGTTGGGTGGCGTTTATGGGGATTCCTGAAGAAGTAAAAGTTCTGTTGATTTTAGGGTTTGTCGCTCTCTCCTTTTTGCGTTTATATGGGATTAATCCAAAACTTAACGCGCTAGAACCTGTAATATTTACAGAAGGCAAAATGGATAAGGTCGCCTACAAAGAGTTCCAAGCACTGCATAAGCAAAGCGAAAAACTCGCAAAAGTCCAAGCATTTGTCGCACTCGCAGCGTTGTTTATTTCACCCTTTGCGGATATTTAAACGATGGTGCTTGTTTATCTGGGGCTTGGCGCCAATCTCGGAAACCCTAAGGAACAGCTTGAACATGCCGTTCAGTCATTTCGGGATCACCCACACTGTAGCGATATCTATCTAAGCGCATTCATTCAAAGTAATCCCTACAACTGCCCTAAAGACTCACCAGTATTTACCAACGCCGTCATGTCCATGAAAACAGACATGTTTCCTCATGCACTTTTGGCGCTTTGCCAATCCTTGGAAGAAAAGGGTGGGCGTGATCCTAACCGACTACCCTTAAGCAATACGCCCCGCCCATTGGATATTGATATTCTCTTTTATGGTGATTCTATTATTAAGGAACCAACATTAGAGGTTCCTCACCCACGCCTTCACGAACGTCTATTTGTACTAGAGCCTCTTTGTGAACTAAACAAATCTATCTATCATCCAGTTCAAAAAAAAACCATAGATCAGCTTTTAGCCTTACTTACCACCTGACAACATCCACAGGAACCGCGTCATCACGAGTGGAGGCTTTGCGAAACGTCCTGATCTTGCTTAGACCGTCTCATCTCGGTGGCCCCATTACGACGCTTCGCCGCACTAGACTATCGTGCGTTTATCGCCGCTACGCGAGAGAATGCACCCATTCTACGTAATGACGCGCTCGTTTTTATTGTGTATGGTGCTAAGTTTAGCCTCACTCAAAAATTGAGTTTTATCTGTATTTGTGATATTAATTAATAACGTTTATGCCCTAACTTTCGGAGAATATTTCATGGCTCATACATCACGTGGCTTAACCATTGCTGGCAACTGGAAGATGTTTAAAACCCGCCCTGAAGCACAAAACTTTGTGACCTCCTTGGCTGAAGATATGCCGACTCATGCGCACGTTGCAGGCATCATCTGTGCGAGTTACACACTTCTCGCTATACTGACTGAAACGGTTTCACGTTCGTGTATCCCGTTGACGATTGCGGCTCAAAATATGGAATCTCGTGAAGAGGGGGCTTACACAGGCGAAGTATCACCGCTTCAACTAAAAGAAGTCAATGTAGGCACCGTTGTTTTGGGGCACAGCGAACGCCGTAGCTACTACAACGAAACTGATACAACAGTAAATGCGAAAGTGTCTTCTGCTTTATCCCACGACATGTTGCCGATTGTCTGTGTTGGTGAAACGTTGAATGATCGTGAAGCAGGCCGCACGGATTCCCTCATCGCGTTCCAAGTTTCTGAAGCCCTTCGTGACCGTTCCCCTGAATGTATTGCTAAAATCATTGTGGCTTACGAGCCTGTATGGGCTATTGGAACAGGCAAGGTGTGTGAAGCGGCTGAAGCCAACCGCGTTTGTGGTGTCATTCGTGCCGAAGTTTCTGAAAAGTTTGGTGCGCAAGCAGCCGAAAAACTTCGCATTCTTTACGGTGGCAGCATGAAGCCAGACAACGCAGCTGATCTATTGTCTCAATCGGATATTGATGGTGGCCTCATCGGTGGAGCAAGCTTGACGGCTGATTCCTTCCGTAGCCTCCTTCAAATTGCGGGTGAAACAATGGATGCATTGACTAACGTCACCGCTTAATCTTTTCTCCCCCCTTCTCTCTTAGAGGGGAGGAGAGGGGGGAGTTAGCCACCTAGATTTTTTTCATCGCGCTTGCTACAGATTTCTGGTAAGCGCGATAACTTTTTCTGCGTCTTTTACTTGCCCTGTGCTGATAAAGAGAGAGGCCAAATCTTGCAGGCTCTGTATGTAGCGCCCTCTATCCTGATTTTGCTTACTTTTGGTGACTCTTGCTTTCGCAATTTGGATCGCACCTACCTTATCTCCCTGCACATGCTTGAGACGTTGATACTTCCCAAGATGATCTAGAGTTTCAGGAGAGAGTGATTGTTCTTTCTTCTGGCTAACACGCCACAACCCACCGAGCATTTTTTCTTCCAGGGCGGGGTTCTTTAATTGACTTGTCCACGTGTTTAACATTGTCCATTGTTTGATGACAGTGGAAATATCTTCACTTTTCCTCTGAGATAAATTCAGGTGACTGTATAGCGTCTTGACTGCTTCGAGAGTTCTTCCCGTGTGAGCCTGTGCTTCTGCGATGAGGGGTTGAAGCGCAGGACGCTTATCCAGTTGACGCGTGTTGACTTCGCTCAATAATTCATCATGCTTGCCTTGTTTATGAAGGATGCGCAAGAGCATGTTCTCCCACTGTTTCTGAACTTCTTGGGGGAGCATTTCAGCCTGATTAAGAACATCGTAGATGTGCTGTTCCGCCGCCTGTAAATCTTTTTGCTTGAGGGCTTTTACTGTTTTTAGAGAGCTATCATTCACGAGCAATTGTTGAAGTCGCTCATTTAATTTGACACGATTAACAGGCGTTTCATTGTTTGTTAGGTTAAACGATGTGCTCCTTTGATTACTTCCGAGTGGTGTATCCCATGTAATGGGTTGCGTAAACAGGGCATCGAGCCAATCCTGCACAACACTAGAAGGCTCGCCAAGGGTATCGCTCACCTTTTCATCAAGGCGTTTGGCTAATCCTGAAAAGGTGGCTTTAATCAGCTTGGTATTGGGAGACTTAAACTGTGTTTCAATGCCTACCACCTCAAAATAACGATGCATTTTCTCTTCAAAGTGTTCGCCAGCACCCAGCATATTCGCTGTTTTTAAAAAATCGTCAATGACATCCTGCGTATTGATTGGTTTATTATCTTGTCGCTTTTTAACTGTTTCCAACATCGCAAAGCTAGGGATACTTTCAGCATTTTCTGATGCACTTAGCTGTTTGTCTGAAGGGGGGGCATCATCCAAATCCAGCGAATCGTAGAGGCCAGCACCTGAAAATGTAGGAGCGGTATAAAGTTTAGAATTAGGGCGTATATGCGCATCCAGAAGTGCTTGCGCTGATTGTTGAGATTGACGAAAATCCCGCTCATCTTTTATATCTTCCGCATCTTTTTTAGGGGTTTTACGATCCATAGCATCGCCTACATGTTGATAGGCTAACGGATTTTGAAACGAAGTAAGCTGTATAGACATAGCACTAGTATCCCGATTTAAAATTCTCTCAAATCCTCTATCGAGTTGTTAGGTGCTTATGTACAAGTGACTCCTATAATTGAATGAGAGGGAAGGGATGTTGGGTAACGTTTATCGATACAAGATTAAAACTATAGGGGATACCATCTATGTATAGGGTACTCATACTTGTGTTAATCGTAGTGGCACCTTTTTATCAAGTATCACTCGCCAAAAAAACGGACGAGCGTCCTGCTGCTAAAGATGCCCTGATTACTCCCAAGTATGAGGGATTGACATCTTATACCCTTGCTAAGGGAACCACTTTTATTACAACCTTAGAAACTCCCTTGAATACTGCGTTTAATCAGCAGGATGACACCTTTCGTATGCGAGTCATTCATAACACTTGGATCGATGAAAATATCGTGATTCATAAAGGTGCAACGTTTATTGGTCACGTGGAAGAAGTACGTCAACCCATGCAAGGCAAAAATGCAGAGCTGAAAATCATTCCCCACGGTTTGGAAACGTTAGAAGGCGAAGAAATCCCTGTGATGGCTACAATTTTTTCGGCTATAAAAGATCAAGGTAAAGTAGGGGGAGAAGTAACGCAACCTGTGAATGCTCGGTTAATTCGATATGACGTGTGGGGTATTGGTCACTATAACCGAGTGATGCCCGCAGGTCCTCGTGCTATGGGAGAGCATAAATCGTTTCGCCCAGGCCAGATGCTTCGCGTTCGACTCGACCAACCATTGATACTTGTCGTAGATTCGAATAAAGACACTTGGTTGCAATAAAAAGATTGCATTCTGGTGAAGCAGCTTTTAAAAATAATAAGAGGATCTTATACCAATCCCAAGAATAAAGGGCGTACAGTGTCTTCGTTGTTGCCGCCACTTTTTTCTCAAACATGTACTTCTATGTACACTTATTTCGAAAAAAGAGCCGTCGCCTAAAATCCATCTATCCGTCACTCAATCTCGGAAATGGTATTAGGTCAAGAGAACCGTCACGATCTCGCCGTTGTTGTAGGCGATTCCACCCGAGACAGATAGCGAATGCTTTTCGCCGTTAATGCCTTCGTATCGGAGTTGTCCTTTTTTCAGGCGAACCATGACTTGCTGACGCTTTGGGAGAATCCCGAGTTCGCCATCAACTCCGGGAAGTGCGACTGATTTAACAGGAGCATCCACCTTAACGGAATCGGTTGCCATAACCTTCAAATTCAAATTTGCCATGTCCAACTCCTTCAGTACTACTTACTTTGCGCATTTTCTGTGTCGTGTAAAGCCGTTTCCCTCTCCTTGAAACTGCATCAAATTTAAGCAGCTCTGAAAGAGTTTGAAGCCACTTATTAAGCAGTGGTTGCAAGAAGTTCTTCAGCTTTAACGATAACTTCTTCGATGGCGCCACACATGTAAAAAGCTTGTTCAGGAAGGCTGTCATACTTGCCAGCCAGAATGTCTTTAAAGCCACGGATCGTGTCTTCCAGCTTGACGTAACGCCCAGGAACACCGTTAAAGACTTCAGCAACGTGAAAGGGCTGAGATAAGAAACGTTGAATACGACGTGCCCGTCCGACAACGGCTCTATCTTCATCAGAAAGTTCATCCATCCCGAGAATAGCAATAATATCCTGCAAATCTTTATAGCGCTGAAGCACAGATTGTACTTCACGAGCAGTGTTGTAATGCTCTTCACCAACAATCGCTGGAGTTAATGCTTTAGATGTCGAATCCAGTGGATCAACTGCTGGGTAAATGCCTTGTTCGGCAATCTTACGGTTCAAAACAGTGGTTGCATCCAAGTGAGCAAAGGTTGCTGCTGGGGCGGGATCGGTTAAATCATCCGCAGGGACGTACACAGCTTGAACTGAGGTGATGGAACCGTCTTTCGTAGAGGTAATACGTTCTTGCAGACTGCCCATTTCATTAGCGAGTGTGGGCTGGTAACCAACCGCCGATGGCATACGCCCAAGTAACGCCGATACTTCTGAACCCGCTTGTGTGAAACGGAAAATGTTATCAATAAAAAGAAGCACATCCTGCTTGGCTTCATCTCGGAAGTATTCTGCAACAGTAACGGCAGATAGCGCAACACGTAAACGTGCCCCTGGAGGCTCGTTCATCTGGCCATAAATCAGAGCTACTTTATCGAGAACATTGGAATCTTTCATCTCGTGGTAAAGATCGTTTCCTTCACGAGTACGTTCGCCAACCCCTGCGAAGACAGATACGCCACCGTGTCCTTTTGCAATGTTGTTGATGAGTTCCATGATGATAACCGTTTTGCCAACTCCCGCACCACCAAACAGACCGACTTTCCCACCTTTAGAATAAGGCGCGAGAAGGTCAATCACTTTAATGCCTGTTTCAAAAATTTCCTGTTCCGTAGACTGTTGTTCAACTGTAGGTGCTGGACGGTGAATACCCCAATGTGTTTGAGCATTCACGGGGCCTTGTTCATCAACAGGCTTCCCCAGTACGTTCAGGATTCTTCCAAGGGTTGCTGTCCCCACAGGCACTTGAATGGCGGTTCCTGTGTTGATAACCGTCATGCCACGCTTGAGGCCTTCAGTACCATCCATCGCAACGGAGCGCACTCGGTTATTGCCCATGTGGCTTTGCACTTCAGTCACAAGTGTCAACATGGAACCATCGTCCTGCTGAACCTGCATTTCAAGCGAGTTGTAAATTCCAGGGAGTTGGTTGGCGGGAAATTCCACATCCACAACAGGCCCGATAACTTGGGTGATTTTGCCAGTCGCAAAAGACATCATAGGGTGCGTTTCCTCACGTTGTCGAGTACATGCGTCCATGTACCAAGAAATAGTTTATAAATAATACCTTTATTTTTATTCAAATACGGTTAAGCGTCAACGTTTGTCGTGCAACATTTGGAGACTACTCTGGAAATGGGTTCGGACTTGTGGTAACGTATAATTTCTTTCCACGCTTATTAAGGATGTTGTACCCATGCAAGTCTCCATGCTGAAAACGAAGATTCATCGTGCTCGTGTTACACAGACAGACCTGCACTATGAAGGCTCTATTACAGTGGATCGCGATTTATTAAATGAAGCGGGTATTCTGCCATTTGAGCAAGTAGATGTGTTAAACATCAACAACGGTCAACGCTTTACAACGTATGCCATTGTTGGCGAAGCAGGGTCCGGTGTTATTGGTATTAACGGAGCGGCTGCGAGGTTGGCTCAACCTGATGATCTTGTGATTATATGCGCCTATGCCTATATGAACCCCACCGAAGCAGAACAGCATGTCCCTAAAGTGGTTTCTGTCTGTAAGAATAATCGAATACTTTCTCCAGTATCTCCATAGGATAAGATAGTTCGTGTAACTATTTCAAGCTCTATAATAGCTTCTCAGGAAAACTCCTTATATAATAAGAGGCGTAACTTTACCTTAGAGGTCTTTGGCTAAACTGTGTTCTATGGAACAGTTTTGTAGGCGATCTTCTCGATTTTCTGGAGAAAACTTTATGCGCTTTGGATCAATTTTGCTTTTATTATTAGTTGTCGCTGGTATTGTGTTGGCCTTCAATTACTGTGGACCTGAAAAAAATAATTCTGAAAATGCTGCAGGCACGGCTGTTGAAGCGACCAAAAAGACTACAGACAATATCGCTGATGCTACTCAAGAAGTGACTGCTGATATAGTGGCTGCTGGAAAGAAACCTCTCAATTCTGTTGCGGACCTCGTTGATCGTGTGCCTCTCTTCACTAGCGCCAATCAAGATGGTAATGACCTCTATGTTCATGCGCATGAAAAAAATGCCACAACAGGCCCCGCACCCGCTGAGCATGTGCTGAAAAATGTAGCGGCTCAGTTGCCCGGTATTCTTATGACTGTATCTCTAAATGATATAGATACGATGGTTGTGTATCAAACCATTCCTGTAACAACTCAAGGGGGCTCAACTGTTGAGCAGAACATCTTCACTTACACCTTTGATATGAAAGCGATTCGTAATCATACGTTTGTCGGCGAAATAACGATGTGGGAACTGCTCCCATTCTTAATTGAGCCTACAGGGCCTAAAGTTGGGAAAGACATGAGCATGGTTGGGATGAAAGTGCGTGATGCTATTTGCTCCATGAAAGCACCTGATGACGCAAAAGCCGAAACCTTGAAGTCTTCCGCACTTTGCAAAGACTAATTAGAAATAAGCGTCTTACTCAAAAAGCCTCCTATTGATTAGGAGGCTTTTGCGTATTCTTAAAAATTAAACTGTTTGTTCATAAGAAGGTTCTGAACTTGAAGCAGTAGACGTTTATCCAACGGTAAGTGGAGCGTCTTCTAGAGGTGGTTTGGCGTCAACATCCTAAGCCACGCCCGTTGTTTCCGTTGGATTAACAGGGGCGGCTCCACCAATTCCTGCAGCATTATACATCTGCCTAATACGTTCGTAGGTGTCACGGTAGGCGTAGTTGTTCATCAATGAAGGATCACCCTGTGTAAGTGAGATGAGGTGCATTACACCATTTGGGTCTGTATCCGCCGTCTGAGCCATAATGCCCGCGATAATGTTCGCGGCCATCGGGGTAATCGTTGTTCCTTGCATGAGTGGGTTAGCACCAGGGCGCGAAGCTCCCTCGATGGGCAATCCCATTTGACCCATCGCACTAACAGGGTCGCCCATGTTACCCATCCCTGCATTGGCGAGGGAGGATATTTCGGGGGGTAAGCCAAGGCTGTCGTTTTGACCCATCATGCCTGGGGAACTCATGCCCATTGTGCTGATACCACCACCCATCATGGGATTCATTCCAAAGGTAGGGTTTTGCTGCATATAAGGATTAGTCAATCCTTGAGGCAAGTAGGATTGTTGTGGGCTCATGCCCATTGAGTAGGGGTTTACTCCACCCATCATTGGTCGCATACCAAACGTTTGGTACGCACCCATTCCAGACATTGCTGTCGGTAAGTACATAGTATTCTCTCTTTGATTTCTTCTGATAAAAAATAAAGCCAACCGAGGCCGAAGCCTCGGGGCTCAAAAATGAACATAGCATTCTAATAAACAACGCCCCCACTTGGTTATTGCGGAGGCGTTACATTAAGTTATCTAATACCAATCCCAACACTAAAGGGTGGACAGTGTCTTCGTTGTTGCCGCCTCTTTTTTCTCAAACATCTACTTCTCTGTTCACTTATTTAGAAAAAAGAGCCGTCGCCTAGAATCCATCTATCCGCCCCTCATTCCTGAAATGGTATGAGTTCATTTTAGCGACGCTTGCCCGATTGTGCTACTCAGCAATTTTACGATCAGGATCGTATTGGTAAAGCTGGGCGGGGCGATGGTAGCCTTCCATCTTCGTTTCACCATCAAGCTCGATCAAGCCATCTTGGCTCACCATCTTTTTACGGAAGTTTCGCTTGTCTAGCTTTTTCCCCAAAATAACTTCGTAAATACGCTGTAATTGCGTGAGCGTAAACTTTTCAGGGAGAAATTGATAGGCAATGGGGGCTGCTTCTAAGCGCTCTCTTAAACGAACCATCGCAGCATCCATAATCGTACGGTGATCAAAGGCTAGAGGCGGTAAGCTGCCAATATCAAACCAGCGCGTTTCTTCATTCGTGTGAATATCGTCCTGCATCCGATGGTGGGCAACCAGTGCCATATAGGACACTGTTAAAACTCTGGCACGCGGGTCACGACGTGGTTCTCCAAAGGCGGCAAGCTGTTCGAGGTAGACTTGCTTCACACCTGTACGATCAAACAACCGACGGTTCGCAGCTTCATCAAGAGTTTCCCCCACGTTCATAAAGCCACCAGGAATAGACCACATATTACGAAACGGTTCGGACTGGCGTTGAGCCAGAAGGACTTTAAGCTTGTTATCGTTCACGCTAAACACCACAACATCCACGGTAAGCAGTGGATTTTCGTACTGTTTTAAGCGGGAATCGCTACGGAAGTTTTGCTGACTATCTCGCACCGCTTCCAAAAAGGAAGCACCTTGCCTAGGCGGCATAACGACAGGCTTTACCACTGAGGCAGCAGACCACTGAAGAGATTGAGGGGTTGGGGGAATGCTCACTGCTAGGTTACTATTACGAGAGGCTGCTTCAGCACTCCGGACTTGCTGGTTTGGGGACACGGCTGAGCGTCCACCTTCCATAACATGCGCAGAGGCAGGAATGCCTAAGTATTGATGATTCGGCCCAGGGCTATGAGCTTGTGGAAAATTAGGAACAACACTGTATCGATCCTGACGAGAGCCACTAGGCATAGACAGAGATTCAGGTGTATTGGAATGTTCGGATTGTGCGGAAGAGTCGACCGACATGAGAGATCCTCGGTGCAGAAAGGCAATTGCTTAATAGCATTATCATATCATATATAGAGCCTTAAAACCGTAAATAAGGATTTTGTGATAAGGTGAAAATCACTCAGGCAGGGGAGGCCGCCCCACCGCCAGACGCTTTGTCCATTAGGGCAATGGCTTTTTGAATGCGTGTGTTCATGCCCTTGGGGGTTCGTGTCTTGCAATCTCTGACGAGCAATGACGTACGCGATAAGACGCCCTGCTTCACAAATGGCTGAAGCGCGGGACGAATCGTGGTTTGATAGGACCACGTGCTTAATTCAATAGGTGCCTCGGGAGCGTGCCGATGACAATAGTTGACGATGGCTTGAATGCAGTGCTCGACAGGCAACTCTAAATTGGGCGCAGGAAACACACTGACTTGCCAGTGTGGAGACTGAATACTGCCTTGAGTAGAGGGGCAAACCATCTCGATGTAGAGCGCACATCCTTGGTGATGACCTGAATGTTCAGCAATATCTGGGAGTGCCGTCATGGGGAGCCACCAGCGTTCAAGCGGCAAACCTTGGCGTTGTGTATCGTCTCTAAAATGTTCTGGTAAGCGTTCTAGGGCGTGTCGCCATAAGGGAGGAATCTGATTGTTAAAATGCTCACTCATCAGCCCGTAATAATGAGGCGTTAGACGCTTCCATTCGTTATACAGCAAGGGGCATGAATTGGGGGTTTCTTGAGGCGTAAGCGTCACCAGATGACTTTCACGCGTCATCGCTTGATGAAAGCTACAGGCTTTTAAAAGGTCTAGCGCATCCGTATACCTATCATTGACATAGGCAAGAAATGTTTTCCCGCCCTTGGCCCCATATGTTGAGATGAGATAAGTAATCAGGAAAATCCCAAGTTCAGTCATATGATCCGATTTAGGATTCAACACCAGCTGTTCAATTTGCCAGCGGTGCCGAAGTACATCATCACGAACCAACACCGATGCACCAATCACGGCTCCGTCTTCTTCAAGGGCATGAATAATTGGTAGTTTTCCTTGCCCTGCGCCCACCGTGAGAATTAGAAGCGAGTAGAGCCACAGCGCAAGATTCCAAGACGCAAAGCATCCCGCATATGGCAAGTGGTCACAATGCTCCAGCAGAAGCGCTTTGACCTGTTCGGCGTTATTGGGGTTTAATGGACGAATTTCCAACAGATGTTTAGTCCTTGTGGATAATTAGACTAAGAAATGCTACTAGCGTTACAACCGCTCTGGCAATAAGCGGTACTGGCCGCGCCTGCATAGACGTCTTCCTTTGAAATTGTGAAGTGCTCCCTCCGCAATGACGCAGTATGTTTGAGAAGTGCTGGAGCTTATAAGACGCATATCTGTACTATACTAGTATACGACACTTACCCACCTTAGTATCGGATGTTTGCCATGTCAAAGACGATTGCGAAAAATCGAAGAGCTTTTCACGAGTATCATGTCCTTGAGACGTTTGATGCGGGCATTGTTTTAACAGGCACCGAGATCAAATCCGTTCGCGCAGGGAAAGTAAGTTTAGTGGATGCTCACGCACGTGTAGAAAAGGGCAGTGTTACCCTTTATGGCCTGAATATTGCGCCATATGAGCAGGGTACTCATTACAACCATGAGATGAAGCGTCCCCGCCGCTTACTCCTTCATAAGACCGAAATTGCAAAGCTTTTGGAAAAAACGGCAGAAAAGGGATTAACATTGATTCCACTGAAGATGTATTTCAGTCGGTGCTGGGTGAAAGTTTCACTCGGGGTTTGCCAAGGGAAAAAGTTGCACGATAAGCGCACTGATCTCAAAAACAAACAAACCGATCGCGAGATTGGTCGCGCCATGAAATCATTCAATCAGTAAGTCTTTGACTTTGGTACAAGAACAAATCTCACCCCTTGGTGCTGCGCGAGTAATTCCTTGCGAATCATCGAGAGGCGGTAACTTGAATTAGGGATTCTTATGAGCGAGTTAAACGCTGACCAACATTTAAACGAGTCTCTGCCAGTAGCGGATGAATACATCAAGCGCTACCCCTTGCGACGCTCTAATTTTAGTGTGCCGATGGATGAATTTGGCATTCCCATCAACACACCTGCCAATTATGAGCCTATCCCAATGGGTGTGAAAGATGAATGTCTCGGTATATTTCCAAAAATGTTGGCTGATTTACCTTACCCATTATTGCCCTGCGCTGTTCATATGTGCGTAAAGAAAAAGCTGGTTAAGCCTGAAGATGCTTCACTCGTTCAGCAGATGATGTCTCAAGCCTTCAGCGCGATTCGTAAAAACAGCAATACCAAGAAAACCACTAAGGCCTCTGCACATATTAAAGATGTTCACGATTTATCCAAAGCGTATTATAGCTGCGATGTCCCAGAAATCTTGTTTGTTTACAACGTGGTTCCCGAACTTGAAATGGCGATTATTGATGACCTAACGGTTTACGTTGAGAAATTGCTTAATATGGGCTTTATTAAGATACATAAGCAAGCTGCTGGAAAATTGGCGCAGCCCGCTGAAGAAGAAACGGCCATCCATCAAACAGTTCCCTGTATCGTTGTGGTTGGGCACGGCTTCCTCTATCAACGATTTGTGAAAAGTTTTTATACACGCATTGAACATCTCGGTACATCACAAGATGAACGCAAAGCCCTACGTAAATTATTGCTTGGGCGTGTCGTGCGTGGCGTAACCAATAGCCAGAAAGACCCAAAGGTCGTGTTGAATCCTGATGCGATTGCTTCATTGTCTCCCGAACCTGCTCAAGTTAACCTCACGATTGCGGGCGGATTGAATCAAACCCAACGTCAAATTCAGCATTCTCTGGGTCGGCAAGGGGTAGTTACAAAAGTGGAACATCAAGGGTTAAACAGTGCTGAGCGCCTTGAGATTCAACAGATTCATGACCTTCTGCAAGGGCCATTATTGTCTCGAGCGTATACTGCTTGGGAAACCACGCAAAAATCGAGAAATCAACTGCACCCGATTGGGAAATACCGACAAGGCCTTCAGTCCTTAATGTTTCAGATAGGCTTAAAGCGTCAGGCGTTTGCCAGTTATGAAACGCCATCCCATTTGCCATACTCTTGTGATAAGCACGTCATTGTTTCCATTGATGATAATGCTTACCGATTTTTGTTAGAAGAATTACAGGACTTCCTTCCTGCACTTCTTGCATATGCTCAGGCATGTGAATTGACTGATGGCGTTGAGACGCTTTCCGCCATTATCGACTATCAAAACTCCTTGGCGGTTTAGAGCACTTCCTTTAGAATAAGGCGTAATACCTCTATTCTATAAGGATGCCCCCTATGAACTCTCCAGAACTCGGCATGTACAAACTCCCTCATGCACCTGAACAACTGCCTGCTTATGCGACGGCTGGCAGTGCTGGGATGGATGTCCGCGCGGGGTTATCCGAATCGTTTACCCTTAACCCAGGCGAGCGTACACTGGTGCCGACAGGATTGATTTTTCATATTCCACCAGGCTACGAAGTCCAGCTTCGCGCGCGGAGTGGCTTAGCCATTAAGCACGGCATCTCGCTTGTGAATGGGATTGGTACCATTGATGAAGATTATCGTGATGAAGTGAAGGTCGCGCTAATCAACCTTGGGCAACAGCCCTTTGTCATTGAACCCAATGAGCGCATCTGCCAGATGGTCATTGCTCCTGTGGTGCAGGCGCATGTGGTGGAAATTCACGAAACGGCCAAGATGTCTAGTCGCAGCGGCGGCTTTGGCTCAACAGGCGTTAGATAGAGCAAGTAGTTGTCATCCTTCGGCTACGCTCAGGATGTCATGGGTTCTATTGATGAAATAAAAGAGCGGGCTTATAATTATAAGCCCGCTCTTTTGAAATAACTCTTATCAATTACGCAGGATCAGCAACGGTTTGTTTAGAAGCCTTGACCTCAACGCCTTCAATGTGAACAACGGGGTCTGGATTCTTCTTAGGCCGTCCACGCTTTTTAGGAGCTGGTGCTTCTTCTGCTTGAGGTGGCGATACTTCCACTTCAGGCGCTTGAGTCACCGCAACCACTTCAATAGTTGTTGGCACTTCTAGGGTGGTCTCTACAGGAGCAACGTCTTGCGCTTGGGCAACCCCATCCGTTTCTACCTCTACTTCTACTTCTGCTTTTGCCTTTGCAGCAGCTTCGTCGTTAGCATCCTTCGCGGCTTTCTGAAAGTCTACGTCATCTGCCATCCGCTGACGCGCAGCTTCAATCTCCACTTTCATGGCTTCTGGAAGATCAGGACGTTCTTCATTCCACTGTGGCAAGTTGCGTGATTTACGGATTAGTTTAATCGCAACGTGAACACGCCATTCATCGAGCCTTAATTGCTTGGAAATGATTTTGTGAATCCCAATAGGAGGCGTTGGTAAATAAGGCTCGTAGAGCATTTGAGTCGCCTGCAACTGCTCGGGAGAAACCGCTAACGGACGTTTCGGCATGTCGACCTTTGGTAAATTCATCTTCTGACGAATCAGGTTGATACCAAAGAAGATCTTTCTCGGATCAACTTTCAAGTCATCGCCAACCACGGTGTGGAAATCAGGGTTTGGTAAAGGCAGCGCAGTCCTATAGCGTTTTTCAATTTCAGCCAGAAGATCAGGCTCAATAAACATACGACGCTGGGGTGGCCCACCACGGTTGAAGCCTCCGCCACGTGGAGGCCCACTACGGTTATAGCCACCTTGTTGAGGCGGACGATTTTGGTATCCACCCCCCCCACCTTGGTATCCGCCTTGTTGAGGCGGACGATTTTGATATCCCCCCCCACCACCTTGGTATCCGCCTTGTTGAGGTGGACGATTTTGATATCCTCCGCCCCCTTGATAGCCACCTTGTTGAGGTGGGCGATTTTGATATCCTCCGCCCCCTTGGTAACCACCCCCACCTTGATAGCCGCCTTGTTGAGGTGGACGATTTTGATATCCTCCGCCCCCTTGGTAACCACCCCCACCTTGGTATCCGCCTTGTTGAGGTGGACGATTTTGATATCCTCCGCCCCCTTGGTAACCACCTTGTTGAGGTGGGCGATTCTGATATCCTCCGCCCCCTTGGTTTTGATAGTGATTCCCTTGAGGCGGACGATTTTGGTAACCACCCCCCCCTTGATTTGGGTAGCCACCTTGTTGACTGTAATTGTAATTATCCCGAGGTGCTTGATTGCCTTCTTGAGGAGGGCCTTGCTCTTCAGGGCCAGCACTTCGTGTTTTATACAAACAATCGGGGCATATAATGCGTTTTGGGTTTTTTGTTTCGAATCTTGTACCGCACTTTGAGCAGTTATTATCGTACATTCTTAAAGTAGCCTCTTAATATAATGAACTTTAGTGGGGGGTATGCCTTAACGAAGACATTAAAATTACCGTGCATTGGTCACGGAGAAATACAGTATTTTTACAACGTCTCAACCTTCATGTGGTTAGTCACTCTTTTGGGCATGTGTGCATTGCGCTCTTAAGTATTAGGCTCAACAAAAAGTGGTATAAATTAAATATTATAGGTACAAGATAGACACTAAACAACGTGTTAAAATGAGTTAAAGCAGAGTTAAAGTCATAAAAGACCACCCCATGAAAGGGAACAAAGAAGGTTTTTTAGCCTACCCAAGATAAAGTCTCCGCAATTATGATGATTATGACAGGCTTTTTTATTTACCGCAACCCTTCTTTGTAAAAGGCTTGGTTTTAATACGAGACTTCGTTACATTTTACTGTCGGCTTAAAGGCTTTATTTAGTGACTTCAGTCGTTGGGTGGGTTTAATTCCTAGGCATAGTGAGTTACACTGAAAGGGTACACAACCCAAAAAGGAAGGAAAAATGGAGCGATGCCAAATGCCACTGCGGATTTTCACATGCATACCGTTTTTTCAGATGGAGCCTCTCAGCCCGAAGACTTACTCGATGCCTTAGCTGCTCGTGGCGTTAAGACGATTGCAGTTACCGATCATGATACAACAGCAGGATACGGACGCTTGGTTCCTCATGCCGAGAAACTCGGGCTTGATTTAATTAGAAGCATCGAAATCAATACGCATTGGGGCGAAGAAGATGTCCATGTGTTGGGCTATTTCATTGATGATACCAATAGCTATATCTGTGATGTGATGGCGGATCATCAAGCCAAGCGTCGGGTGCAGATAAAAGCAATGGTCGAAAAAATAAATAAGCTCACCAACATTGATATTACGCCTGATGAAGTGTTCGCTCTTTCCCATGAGCAAGGGGCTATTGGTCGCCCCCACGTCGCGAAAGTGCTTATGGAAAAAAAGGCGGTTCGCAATATGTCTGAAGCCTTTAACAAGTTCTTGAAATCCGATTGCTCCACTTATGTCAATCGAATGACAGTAGCCCCGCAAGAGGCGGTTGAAGCTATATACGAAAGCGGCGGTATTCCTGTCATTGCTCACCCTGGATTAACGGATCGTATTGAGAAACTCATCCCTGATTTAATCAATTATGGATTGATGGGACTCGAGGCGTTTCATAAAGGGCATAGCCCCCCTGTGATTGAGTATTTTTGCTGTCTGGCTGAAGAGCACGATTTACTTGTCACAGGTGGCACCGATTTCCACGGCTTGCCTGATGTGTATACGAATGCGCACCAGCGTTTGGTTATGCCTGCATATGTCGAAGCTAAATTACGTGATGCGAATGCGAAGCGGAAGAATAGTGGCGTTCAGTATTCTTTTTAACGACAAATCACTATTTATAAAAACACAAGGCAATCTGTTACGGAGAGCCTTGTGTTTTATTTTTCAGTAAGGCTCTTTACTTTGCTCCGTTGGCGAGCATGACATCGAGGTAACGCTGGACTTTGATAATGTAGTTGATTGCGCCTTCATTCAGGCCTTGACGCTTGACGGTTCCCTGACCGACAAAGTAGCTGGCAATGGCCTTGGCGGGGTCTCCAGGAAATTCATCCGCAAGGAAGGAGAGGTACTTTGCAGTACCATGTAGATTATCTGAAGGGTCGAAGGAATTGCCCACCCCGAGCCATTCAGCTGTGGCATCCTTGAGCTGGCCTAATCCCTTTGCACCTGTTACGGAAACAGCATCCAGCTTAAAGTTTGATTCTGTCGCGACGAGGCTTCCAAGAATGCGGTAATCAATATTGTGGTCATCACTTTTTTTGATAAGAAGGTTCGCCAGCTTGTGAGCGGATTCATCATCATAAGCGGGGTTAGCATAGCGAATAAGTTTAATGAGTTGAGCTTCACGTTGAGAGGGTTCAGGACGGCGTCCAAACCATGCGCGAGGAAGATCCATAGATGTGCTACGAACGGTTGGTGCGTGACTGCTTGCAGGTACTGAAGAGACAACCGCCATAGCAATGGGAACATCCCCATTGTTAATTGTTGATCCGAGTATGGTGGGAATGACCACAATAGCGGTTGGAATTTCTGTCAGGCTAGGCGTGTGAGACCCTATTTCAGCCACTGCTGTAGGCGCTGCTTTACGCTGCTGATTACTCACGATGGGCGCTGGTTCACTTTTGACCCCACGGTGAAACAATTTATACCAAAAGGTATCTTTTTCAGTTCTCATCGCAGGGATGTGAAGACTGGCCACATTGGGCACATTATAAAGGGGTGTATTGATAATTTCTTTTATAGGACTTGGCGAAGGTTTTGAAGCCATCTGATAGCGTAGTGACATGCTTGGGGTATGGCTTTTGGCATTATCCATAGCTTTGTTTACGTTATCTAAACCTGCATAGGGAAAGGGTTTGAGCTTTTCGCCTCTGTATTCAGCAGGGGATGTTGCGAGTAAGCTTGGGGTCAGACATAAAACAAGCGCAAGTCCAACAAAAAGGGACGACTGTTTTTGGCGGGTGGGAGAAGGCATCATAGTGATCCTCTGATCTGGTGAGGGGTGAGTGAAATCGAGAGACTCAATTATACGATGGTTTTGGTTTGCAAGTGTTAGTATTGACAAAAGATGCATCTTAAGTTCAAGAGGTTTTTAACATGACTCCCCTAACGCAGCAGCCCATCACTGAATCCATCAATGAATCAACCCAGTTCTTGGATACCCTGCCAACGCTTGATATGTGCCGTTTAATTAACCAGAACGACGCGCAAGTGATTGTAGCCATCGATAAAGCCCTTCCGCAAATTGCAAACGTCGTTGATGTGATTCATCGCGCGTTTGCAAAGGGTCACCGCCTGTATTATATAGGCGCAGGCACCAGTGGGCGCTTGGGTGTATTGGATGCTTCTGAATGCCCGCCAACCTTTGGAACTGATCCTGATTTGGTGCAGGGAATTATCGCAGGGGGTGATCGTGCGTTGCGGGATGCCTTAGAAGGCGCGGAAGATGACGGACTTGCAGGTATTGCCGATATTGAGAAATTTGGCGTTGGCCAAGGAGATGTGTTGGTGGGGATTTCTTCGAGTGGGAATCCTGCCTATGGTGTACAGGCCTTGAAAGCGGCACGATCGAAGGGAGCAATAACGGTTGCGTTAGTGTGTAACCCTGAAGCGGGCATGATTGCTTATGCGGATCACGCGATTGTTACGGTGGTGGGGGCTGAAGTGTTAGCAGGATCGTCTCGATTGAAAGCGGGCACGTCGCAAAAGCTGGTGCTGAATATGCTCAGCACTGGTGCAATGATTAAGTGGGGCAAGACGTATGGAAATTTGATGGTGGATGTAAAAGCGAGTAATGAAAAGCT
>Ga0163144_10009872_pt1 | contig 20420 bp, 11 predicted proteins | sample OliLak19BULKMAT1_FD_123175 | JGI IMG/M metagenome (GOLD analysis project Ga0163144, IMG submission 123175) | Freshwater microbial mat bacterial communities from Lake Vanda, McMurdo Dry Valleys, Antarctica - Oligotrophic Lake LV.19.BULKMAT1 | ecosystem: Environmental > Aquatic > Freshwater >... | reverse complement strand
GCTTCGGCCGGAGTAAATCCGGGCCTCCGCTCAGTTGCCCCAATTGATAAGGGGACCGGTTGGCTTCTGCTGGTCTGCGGTCATGTTAAAGGCCGCTCTTCGGTACGGACTTCCTGTTCGGCCTTGGTTCCGAGTGCAGCGGACTTGTTGAGGTTGAGCCGGAAAGCGTCGATTCTGCCGGTCGGGTCGGGTATCTTCCGACGATGAGCAAGCGGATTCTTCAGGAGCCGGGACTCGAGATCGTTCGTGACGCTCATGGCGTGCCGCGGATTGTGGCCGAGGACGAGGTCGCCGCATATCGGGGGCTTGGTTACTGTCATGCCCATGATCGGGGACTGCAGATGCTCCTCATGCGGGTGTTGGGGCAAGGACGGCTCTCGGAGCAGTTGGATGGGAGTGCCAACAGCCTCAAGATCGACCTGTTCTTCCGTCGCCTGAACTGGAGCGGGGGAGCGTCGCGCCCGTCGGAGAGTCTCACATCGACCAGCCGGACTTTGGTCGACGCGTACTGCGAAGGCGTGAATCGGCGATTCGCGAAGGGTGTCCCCTGGGAACTCCGCCTCGCCGGCTATCGGCACGAGATCTGGAGGCCGGAGGATTCGATCCTGCTGATCCGCATGGTCGGCTATCTGACGCTCGCCCAATCACAGGGTGAGATCGAACGTCTGATCGTGGAGATGGTCCAGGCTGGAGTTGATGCAGAGGGGCTCGGCGAATTGTTCCCCGGCCGCCTCGGTGACATCAACCTGGATCTTGTTCGCAGCGTGACGCTCGGAGAACGTCTGGTCCCCGCCGATGTTCGCTGGGGCGCCGGAGCGCGTTTCATGGCCTCGAATAACTGGGTGGTTGCGGGCAGGCATACGGCTTCGGGCCAGCCCCTCCTCGCCAACGACCCGCACCTCGAGGCAAATCGGCTGCCGGCCGTCTGGTACGAGGCGATTCTCTCGACCCCCGATCGCTGGGGGATCGGAGCGAGTATGCCCGGCCTCCCCGGCCTTCTGATCGCCCGCACGACCGATCTGGCCTGGGGCGCCACCTACACCTTCGCGGACACCGTGGATTCATGGGTCGAGGAGTGCCGTGACGGAGCGTTTCTACGCGAGGGGCGGTGGGAGGGGTTCGGGCAACGCCGGGAGGTGATCGCGCGGAAGGGTCACACCGCGCACGAAGCGATTTTTTTCGAGAACAGCCACGGCGTTCTGGACGGGGATCCTCGGGTACCCGGGCGATATCTTGCCACTCGCTGGTCCGGGGCCGAAGCCGGCGCGGGCTCGCTTGAGGCCTTTCTCTCCATGTGGCGCGCGGAAACCGTCGAACAAGGGATGCAGCGACTGGGCCGCCTGGAGGTGTCCTTCAACTGGGTCCTTGCGGACCGTCAAGGCGCTATTGGCTACCAGATGTCGGGCTTGTGCCCGAAGCGTCGGGAGGGCGTTTCCGGTCTCGTGCCCGTCGAAGGGTGGGATCCGGCAAACGATTGGCGCGGGTTTCACGATCCCGGGGATCTGCCGAAGCTCATGAATCCTGACTGCGGATTCATCGTAACTGCCAACGACGACCTCAACCGACACGGGCACGTGCATCCAATCACGGTCTCGATGGGTTCGTACCGGGCCGATCGCATCGCGGACCGGCTCACGGGCCGCACCGGCCTCACGCCTCTCGACATGGGCGAGATTCAGCAGGATCTGTACTCCATGCAGGCTGAGCGCTTCATGAAGATCCTGGCACCTCTACTGCCGGAGACCGCGCGCGCCGACCTGCTTCGCCGGTGGGACTGTCGCTACGATGCGAACTCCCGCGGCGCGGTCCTCTTTGAGGCGGTCTACCGCGGACTCCGTCGGGCGGTTTTCGGACCAGCGATCGTGGACCATCTGCTTGATCAGGCCGGTGTCTTCGCTGATTTCTACGCGGCCTTCGATAACGTCCTTCTCGCGGACCGCTCGGTCTGGTTTGGAGACGTGGCGAGGGACGATCTATATCGACGCGTCCAGACCGAGGCGCTCGAGGCTGCGCCAGATCGCGTGTGGGGCGACTCTCAGGGTGTGGTGCTTTCGCACATGCTGCTCGGCGGTAAATTGCCGAGATTCCTGGGATTCGACCGCGGGCCGATCACCCTTCCCGGGGGCCGAGCCACGCCGCAGCAAGGTCAGATCTATCGAAGCGCCGGTCGCACGACGAGTTTCGTGCCGTCCTACCGGATGATCACCGACCTGGCGCGGGCCGAGGTTCTCACCGCACTCGTCGGCGGGCCCTCCGATCGGCGAGGGTCGCGCTACTACTGCTCGGACCTGGCGACGTGGCTCGCCGGGGGGTACAAGGTGCTCACTCCCCGCGAGTGAGCGGCTACTTCCGGCCCAGTTCCTCCAGCACGCCTTTGATGAGGAGCGGCCAGACGGTGGTGGCGTCGGCGTACACCTCGGCCTGCCGACCGCCTTCTGCTCTGGGGACGAACTTGCCCCAGGACACGCCCTCGGAATAGGTGCAGCCCGAGAGTCCGCCCCAGTGCACGGGTTCGGGGCAGATGCGGACGGCGTAGTGATAGCGGGGAGGCTTGAAGTCTTCGTTGAGGCGATCGTTGGTGATGTCGACGAAGGGACCGACTTCCTGGGCCCAGTTCCGGGGAACGCCGCCGCCGATCGTGAAGATGCCGAGTCGTTTGGCGCCCAGAGCGAAGCGGGCGAAGCTGATGAGATCGTGGAAGGGGTTGTAGCGGGGAACCACGTTGAAGAGGTCCATTGGTGTCTTGATTTCCCCGCGCTTCCGGGCGTGTCGCATCGCCCAGGTGGCGAGGTCGAGGCCAAGCTCGGAGTCGGTCAGGGCGGGAACGAAAACCGGCACTCCCTTGAGATACGCGCTGCGAAGGACGCCACCGCCGTCGGTGTCTTCGGCAAGGACCTGGCCGAGGGCGCGGCAGATCATCTCGGACGAGAGCTCTTTCTCCGGCCCGAGCAGCTCCATCGCCTTGGTCGAGAACTCTTCGACGTGATTGAGATTCGCCTCCATCTCGAGGGTGTCGTAGACGCGGTTGTAGCCCTTGTCGAAGAGTTCTTCGTCGGATACATCGGGATTGTGGCGGTAGTGGGTGAGGCCGATAGCCTCGGAAAGGCCGTGGGCCATCAGGGCGCCCGTGGAAACGACCGCGTGCACCAGGCCCTCGTCGATCATCTTCTGGATCACCTTGCCCATCTTGGCGATGGTCATGGCTCCCGAGAGGGTCATCACGACTTTGCAGTCGGGGTCCTTCGCCATCTCCACCATGATCCCGAAGGCCTCGCCCAGCGACCGGCCCGAGAACGCGGTATGGCTCATACCTTTGAGCAGGGAGGCGAAGGAGTCGACTTCGTCGAGATCCAGACTCCTCAGAGGAACGAGCTTGTCTTCACGGCCGTCGTGGAGGTGACGTTTATGCATAAGCCTGAATTTACCTTGAGCCCACTGACGACCCAAGATCGGGTGTGCGTCATGAATGTGGGTCCGGCTAGGCCGCCCGGTGTTCCCAGTACTGTTCCGTCCGTCCGCTGAGTTCGCAACAGCGTAAGGCGAGGATGGCATTGGCACCCTTCACGGTCCATCGCATACCAGATTGCTTGAGCCGCCTTCCGGCGATGGTCTTGCAGCCGGCCTCGATGACCCCGGATCCGACAAAGAGGCCCTGGGCGCGGAACTGGCGATATCGCATCCGTTCGGTGTTGGTCTTGAAGTAGCCGATCTCCAGCCGGACATGATCCTTGATCGCGTCGTTTCGAGGGCAGAGCCGGGCCATGACGGCGATGACTGCTTCTACGCCGCCCTCATCCAGTTCCGCGATCCGCACGTCTGCCCATTGCTTTGACTCGGGGGTACCGGCACCCCAGACGACCTTGGCGAGGTCCGTGAGATGTTCTCGAGCCATGAGACGGCGAACGCCCGGTGAGAACGATGTGGAAACAATGTCCAGGTCGGAATCTTTGGGCACCGTCCCGGCTTTGCAGACCGAGATGGGAACGGCCAGCAGGAAACGCGCATTTCTGCCCCGTAGTCGCCGATCTCCGATAGAGACTGATCATCATCCGCGCCGAAGGCGCGTCCCGGAACTTGATAGGGTAGGCGCGAGCGCAGGAAAGGTCCCGGTGGGAATAGATGAGCCCACCGGGGGTACGGATTCGGTCCGCACTCCTTGGGTGGGAGTCGCGCGAACCGACTTTGTAGCTTCCCACCGTCCCTGCCCGGTTGTCCACCCAATGATTTCCGGGAGGGTGGGTGGGCTTGCCCCGGTTGCGGCCGGGGAAGTCACCACCCGAAGCGGACTCGACGAGATTGACGCTGCCTCAGAGTTCTCCTATGGTCGGAGGGTTCCCCGGTAGGAGTATCGAATCCCTTTGCAAACACGAATCGCGCGCGCGGCGCTGGCGTCGGTCGGCCTTGTGGTGGTTCTTGTTCTCGTGGGCGGGCCGCTCTGGGGCGCGCCTCGGGTTATCCGACTCCCCGCGGTTCTCTTTCCAGCCCTCGTTCTGAGCCTCCTTGTGACCCGGCCCTGGCGGCTCGCGGACTGGGAGGAACGAGCCCGGCGGTGGAAGCCGTCAAGAAGACAGTTGTGGATGGCGGCCGGGATCCTCGCCTGCGGCCTCTTCTGGTACGTGCTGACCCGCTTCCGGTCCGGCGAGATCAACGCCATCGACTTCACCGTCTACTTCGACCGGCCGTGCTTCCAGACCGTCATGGGCCGGCCTCTCTTCGTCGAGGTCTCCGACACACCGGGGTTCTCGTACCGGAGTGAGTTCGCGGATCACGCCTACTGGGCCATGCTCCCGATCTGTTCCGTGTACGCGATCTCCCCGAGTCCGCTCTGGCTGCACGCGATCTCCGCCCTCGCCATCACCGCGGGGGCCTTCCACCTGCTGCGCGTCATGCAATTCCTCGGCGCGGGCGGGTTGCTCGCCGCAGGGGCCGCGCTCGCCTTCGTGCTCAACGACAACACCGCGCGGGCGTTGAACTACGGCTTTCATCCCGAGGTGCTCTACGCGTGGCTGGTCCCCTGGATGCTGGACGCCGGGCTGCGGGGCGCTCGCCGATCGTTCGCGCTGGCCATGATCCTCTGCCTCCTGGTCAAGGAGGATGCGCTCCTGCCGATCTTCGCGGTTTCGATGACCCTCGGCCTCCACCGTGCACGTGCCATGACTTGGGCGGAGCGGCGCCTCTTCCTCATCGCGCCACCCGCGCTCGCGTTTGCGAGCGTGATCGCCTACTACAACTATGTGGTGCCGATGCTGACGGGAGCGAGCGGACCGAGCTACGCGCACTTCTGGGCGAACTGGGGCGACACGCCGGCACTCGCGGCGGCGGGAATGCTGAGCGATCCCGGGCGGGTGGTGACAACCGTCCTCGACTCCGGAATTTTCAGAGTGCTTATGCCCTTTCTGTTTCTCCCCTTGATCGGGTGGCGCTTCGCTCTCGGGACTCTGCCCATCATCGTTCTCTTCGGAGCCTCGGCGAACGAGCAGATCCGGGACTTCGGGATCTACTACCCCATCGTGCTCGTACCCTTCCTGTCGATCGCCGGTTCGGTGGGCGGGTGGTGCGTGGCCCGGCGTCTGGTGGGCAGCGAGGCTCGCGCCCAGGCGCTTGCGGCCGGCGCGATGGTCCTGGGCGCCATCCTCGTGGGAAGCTGGCATCGTGGCTATTCGCTTCGCCCTTGGAAGGCGGAGATCGCCGCGGTTTCGGAGTCGCTCGCCGCCTTCCCGCACGAAAAAACGGTGCTCGTGCAAAGCGGTCTCTTCCCCCACGCCGGATACGACGAGCGCTTCAAGCTGCTCACGCCGGAAACTCTCGGAGACCCGGCGAACGACGGTGTCCCCCTGATTCTCGCCCCGCGGGTGGGCGCCTACCCGTTCAGGAAATCGGAAGTGGCGGAGATCGTCCGCCGGTCGGGATCGAGCGTCAGCAAAAGCGGCATCGTGACAACCACGGTGTCACGCATCACGGATGCGCTCATCGAACGCAGTCGGCCTTCCACCGCTGAGCCAGACGCGGTGAAGCCACCGGAGCCTCAGGAACTCGACCTACTGTCTGGCGACGAGACCCGGCTCCCCCAGTCCGTGGTCACAGGTACTTCGCCACCACCAACCTCGCCTTTCGCGACGGGAACACTGTGTTCCCAAACGCCACCTCCATCGCCACCCTCCTCGACAAACTCACCCACCAGCGCGCAGCCTCCCCTTGGGGGATGCCGACGTCACCATGATCACGGGAGACAGCTACCGCGTCCACGAGAGCCAGAAGGAGGCCGCAGCCCGTCGGAAGAAATCATGAACCCCAACCAGTCCGCCGTCCGGAGGGGCTACGTCACCGCAATCATCAACAACTACCTCCGGCTTCCGGGAACTCCGCTGCGAGCCAGTCGAAACGATCGCCGACTCGCCGCCGAACTCCACGACCGTGGCATGCCACCACGTTGTCTATGCCGCGTTCGTTCTCGCCGGCGTCCGACACAGCGACCGCAGTCCCGGCCAGCAAACCCTCTCTCCCATCCGAACTCTCTCGTACGTTCTCGGAGCCATCGACGAAGTGCTCCAGAGCGACCCGCCCTTCGATCCCGCCTAAGTCGCCTATCTGGCGGAGAAACTCCAACCCTGCGTCGCCGAGAAAGAGGCCTTGCTCCGGTCTCGCTCAGAGCCGATCAAGCCAACGCGCGCGACCCGTGGTCAGAAATTCGCGTTTTCTCATGGCCGCTAACACGAGCAGTAGTAGTAGGCGTGCTTCACCTGAATTCTGGAAAGGACCGTCTCTACTTCCTTGCTCCGATAGTCGACGAATTCGGCCTCGTCACCCTTGCCGCAGGGAACGCGCGGACCACGATGACCCCTGTCTTCGTCCAGCAGCCTTTCCAGAATGACGCCGCCCATCTGATGCATCGAGGAGCGAAGAGCCATCTCCATCGCTTCCAAATCCAGACGTGCGCCCGGCCTCCGGACCAAAACGCGGGTGACGATGCGGCCTATCTCCCCGCGGTTTCTTCCTGGATGATCTGTGTGAGGTGTTTTTTTGGCGCGACTTGGTCCCCTCCCTCGTCTGCCTGGGCGGCAGGACGCTTATCGCTGATCTCTTCGCTGATCTCCACGATCCTTTGAACCATTTCTCGGAAACGCAAGTGCGTCTTGACCTCCGCTTGAAGCCGGATCAATTCGGCTCCTGGTCTTAAGTACTTCGCATGACTCCGTCCTTCAACCTTGGTCATAAGCAAGTACTGCGGGCCGTGGCCAGGATGATCGCGGGCGGCACAACAACATCTGGCCTTGCCACACCGGCGGTAGGTTTCGGAGATCGACCCACGCCGAAAATCGCCGAGCTCGGCGAGATCAAGAAACAAGCGGGCTCTCTCTTTTTGAAGCGACTCCAAGTCCTTGCGCACTATCCTCTCCTCTGCATGTATAGGCATATTCAGAAGGGCACAACCGACTCCGCCTTGCAAGTTCACCAACAACCATGACGCACACCCCCCAAGATCGGCTACAGAACGCTGCGTAGTTGGTTGAGCTTGGTGATTTGGTAGTGGATTGCGACGTCGGCGCCGGGGGGGGTGCTCTCCGGATTGAACCAGACGAACGGGACCGCGGCGCGATTCGCGGCCAGTCCGTCGACCGTGGGGTCGTCGCCCACGTAGATCGCCTCAGCCGCGGACACGCGCAGTCGCTGGAGGGCGATCTCGATGATCCTCGGATCGGGCTTGGTAAAACCCGCGCGTTCTGAGGTGACCACGGTGGCGAAGGCGTCGTACAGACCGCTGGCCCGAAGGCGTCTTCGCTGGACCCGATCAATCCCGTTGGTGACGACACCGAGACGAAAGCCCTGCCGAGCCAACTGTCTCACGGCAGAGGAAGCCCCGGCGATGAGGTCTCCACGCGCTGAAAACCGTTCGAGGTACAGCGACGCCATGGTCTTCGCCTGGCCGGGATCGCGATCGACCCTCGCCAGCCATAACCGGAACCGAAGCACGCGCAGTTCCTTTGAGGTTATCCGGCCGGCGCGGTATTCACCCCAGACGTGAGTGTTGACCTCGCGGTACGCGGCGAGGGCACGCGGTCCGAGCGGGATGCCCACCGTCCGGGCAACGGCGCCAAGGGCGATGCGCTCAGTCTTCGCGGTATCGAAAACCGTGTGGTCGAGATCGAAAAGAACGGCGCGGACCGGCATCGGGAGGCTGCCTTTGATGAGGTCCTGCTCCCGATGAAGACTACTTCGCGCGGTAGGTGATGAAGCCCTTTTTGAGGTCGTAGGGCGAGACCCCAACGGTGACGCGGTCTCCGATGATGACGCGGATGCGGAACCGGCGCATCTTGCCGTTGAGCTTCGCTAAGACCTCGTGGCCCTCGCCGCAGTTCACCTTGTAATGTCCGCCCGCGAAAATTTCCGTCACGGTGCCCTGCAGTTCGACCAGATCTTCTTTACTCATCTGCTGTGGATTTTAGCCTTGTTTTGCCATCGAGCCGGAGGGAGCCCGTTTTCCAGAGAAGAGCGGGGTCAGACGGCTTCGAGGAAGCGATCGAGGGCGGCGCGCTCCTCGGATCCGGGGCGGAACGGGTCCCGATCAGCCGGGCCCGAAGGCCCGACGCCGCGGCGCAAGGCGTCCATGACATTGTCCTCGAAGCGACTGAAAAGTCCGGTGACCGCGGCCGCTCCGGCCCGAGCGTGCCCGCAATAGCCATGCATCGACATGAACGACGCGGTCTCGCGGATGGCGGTTTGGGGGGTCAGCCGGATGGTCGGGGGGCGGTCACCGGTGACCAACTGCCGGAGGTTGGTGGTCCCGAGTACGCAGGGCGGGCATTGTCCACACGACTCGCGTTCGAAGAACCGCGCGATGGCGGCCAGTACCCCGACCGGCGAGGCGCGGTCGTCGAGTACAAGAACCGACGCGGTGCCGAGCGCGCTCCCTTTCTTCGCGAGGGCGTCTGGTTGCAGCGGCACGTCGAGGTCGGCTTCGGCAAGCGGCAGGGAATGGGCGCCGTTTGGAAAAACGAGACCGATGTTCGACACCGGGCCGCCACCTTCCGTTTCGATGATGCTGCGGAGCGTGCGGGCGGTGCCGACCTGGAACGCGCCGGGCGAGCGAACGTCGCCCCACAGAGTCAAGGTGACGGTGTCCGATGCGCGGAACGCGGACCCGCGGTGGATCGCTTCGGTCACGCGGGCCAGAGTGTCCACGTTCTGCACCAGAGTGGGCCGACCATAGAGTCCCACGGCACTCGGTCGCGGAGGTTTCGGCCGCGGCCAGGCGATGCGTCCTTCAATCGCTTCGAGCAGTGCGCTTTCTTCGCCGCCCACGTAGGTGTCGTCGCCGCGATGGAGGGTGATCCGGTCCGCCAGGTTCAGTTCGTCGATCACGGACCGCAGCCGCTTCTCTTCCTCGTGAAATGAGCCCTTGAGGTAAACGTAGCCGCGCTCCGCCCCGAGGGTCTCCATGGCCAGGTTCAGTCCGTCGAGGACTTCTCGCGTGCGCGTGCGCATGATGAAGCGATCCTTGATCGAGCCGGGTTCGCCCTCGCCCCCGTTCGCGATCACGATCGGAGCGGCTTGCTCCGCCAGAACCGCCCGCCACTTTCGATGCGTTTCGACCCACCCGCCGCCCCGGCCCCGAAGACCCGAGGCTTCGAGCCGCGACAAGGTTTCCATGCGGTCTTGGACGCTCATAAGGTGCGGGACTGTAGCAGCCGGGGCGATAATCCGCCGGCTGCCAGCAGCCCGTGGCGAAAGTCTCCCGGCATTCGACGAGCGCTGCATCCCGCCTGGCTTCTTCGCTCAGGAGCCCGAATATTCCCGATATTCGGGCCCTTCGACTCATCGCCATCCGGGCGCATCGCTCCTGGCCCGAGGCCAGGCTGGCGCGCTCTCGGTGCTGGCGCGAAGCCTGCCCTCGGGGCTGCGGCGGACTTTCACCACAGACTGCTAGGCCCCTTTTCGCGTGAATGGCCGGGCTCGGATACAATCTGCACCTTCTAGTACAGATTCCCCAGGGAGACCACCGAAATGATCCAGCTCAGCCCAACCGCCGCCACCAAAGTCAAAGGCATCCTCGAAGTCGAGAAGGAGAACATCGCGAACGGGGGCCTTCGGGTCTACGTCCAGGGCGGTGGATGTTCCGGTTTCTCGTACGGCATGGTCCTCGACGAAGTTGCCGAGGATGACGAGGTGTTCGAGTTCGAAGGGGTCAAGGTCATCGTCGATCAGATGAGCCTCAAGCACCTCGACAACGCGACCATCGACTACAAGGAAGATCTGATGGGCGGCGGGTTCGCGATCAAGAATCCGAACGCCAAGTCGACCTGCGGCTGCGGCTCTTCCTTCAGCTCGTAACACCTCAACTACCGGCGCGCCTCCAGGCTTGGCTCGTTCGGCTCTTGATTGCGGGCGGCCCGTCCCCTTCTTGCGTTCGCGGCGAGAGGCTCGAGTCTGCTAAGAGATAAGACGTGAGATCGACCATCCCCGAGACGCTGCCGCTCTTTCCCTTGCCGGGAGTGGCGTTGTTTCCGGAGTTGCCGCTGCCCCTCCACATCTTTGAGCCGCGCTACCGCGCGATGCTCAAGGATGCCCTCGCCGGTTCAAAGTTCATCGGCATTGTTCAGGTTCGACCCGGGCAGGAGGGGTTTCCGAGCCCCATCTTCTCGATCGGATGCGCGGGTCGAATCGAGGGGGTAGCCGAGATGGAGGACGGAAGGTCGAACATCGTCCTGCGTGGCGTCTCGCGATTCCACATCGAGGAAGAGCTACGGGACGATCGGCCCTATCGCGTGGCTCGCGTTACGCCCTTGATGGAGAAAGTGCTCGACGAAGCCGCCCTCACCGACTCGCTGGCCCGAGTGCTTCACGAGATCGGACAGATCGACGAGGGGATGTCCCTTCTTGCCCGCACCGATGAGGCGCCCAAAGCTCTGGTGGTCAACATGCTGGCGCAACTGTTACCCCTCGGGGAACTGGAGCGGCAGTCGCTGATCGAGGCTCCGAGCGTGGATGAACGTGCTCACCTTCTTGCGCAGATTCTGGACTTCGCGCGCCTCGCGCGCACCTCATCGGCCTCGGACTCCGCGATTCGGCACTGAAGGCCAACTCGCTTGGCAGTGGGGGGGGGCGGGTTGCTTCGGCCCAGATCGAAACGAACGGGCCTCGCAATGACGACCGGTCCAACCTCTTCTGTAGCGCGGGGAACGAACTTCTTGCCAAGCACCCTGGACCTGTCGTCATTGCGAGGCCCCATCGTTGTGATGTGGGCCGAAGCAACCCCACCGGAGTCCCTATACCTACTTCAGGTCCACGCTGAGGTCGCGCGCCGTGTAGATCTTCAGCCCGTCCACGAAGAGCGAACCAGCGCCCAGATAGCGCCGGCCCGCGGGGGTGTCCTGCACGGAAGTGATCTCCACCAGGACGCTCACCACTTTGCTCTCGGGAAGGACCTGGCCGCGATAGCGCCACACAGTCTTCGCGTTCGGCGCCACCGATTCTGAGACCTGAGGTCGCGCGCCCGCCCTCTTCTCCCGATCGAGGGCCAGCACGATCAGGAGTTCGACCAGCATGTGGATGCCGAGCGAACCCGGCTGAACCGGATCCTGGAAGAAATGCGCCTTGAAGAACCAGGCCGAGGGATCGACGTCATGCTCGGCGACCGCGGAGCCGAGTTGAGCCTTCCCGCCTTCCGGCCAGAGGGCGGTGACTCGGGTGAGCAGCGCCAGCCTTCCGCCCGGAAGTGCCGGGTCTGAATCGCGCATCGCCTTGAGGTCGATCGCGGTCGCCCGCTTCGCGTTCGCGAACATCAGCGCGTCCGCGGGCTCCGTGGGAAGACCCACTTGACGGGCCAGGGCCGCGGCGGGGAAGAAGCCAAAGCTCGTGGTCAGGCGGAGCACATCGCCGTGGTCGTCGCGACACGAGACCGCGAACGAAACCAGGCTGATGCCGCCGGACGTGGAGACGTCGGTGAGCTTGACGCTTGTGAGGAGGCGATTCGGACCGGGACGCAGATTGCGGAAGACGGTGGCCTCGCCGTCGAGGTTTCGGAAGTAGAGGCCTTCCACCGTCTTGAGGGGAAGGCCGGTGGCGAGGGCCAGCCAGCCGCACGGCTGGAGCGCGGCTTCGAGAAGAACCGCCCAGGGCATGAGTCCGCGGCCGTCCTCGAAGTACCAATCGGAGGCGGGGACATCGTACTCGGCGACCACCGAAGCGCCTTTCCTGGCGTCGCCCGAAGGGGCGTCCAATGTATGGACCCGGGAGAAGAACTTGTAGGGCGGCGAAGGGAGGCGCGAGAGGCGGCGGGCTCCGTCGAAGGGAACGTAGGCTGGCCCGAAGGCGTCGCTTGGCTTCCCGATGGCGGTCGCGAGGATGGCCACATCGTCGAAGGCCTTGCCTGCGGGCTGCATCGCGGCGACGCTGCGCATCTCGGTCTCGATATCCAGATCGCGAGAGAGCGGAACATCAACGGCAAGGCGCACACCCAGGCGCTGGGCATGGAAAGCCTTTACCCCGTCGACGGTGCACAGCAGGTCGGCGATGAGGGTGGGTTCCGGGCCATCATGCACTTCCGCGACGAAGATCTCGTAGACCAGCTTGCGCGACGAGGGCAGGGCCTGGCCGCGGCACCGCAGCTTGTAGGTCATCTCGGGCACGGGCTCGAAACGCCAGGCATCCTTGTCGAGCGTGAACCCGCAGGCGGTCAGGTAAAACGCCATCGCCTGCAGACACCCTTCGAACATCAGAGTGCCGGGCATGCAGGGGTCGTTCTTGAAGTGGCCTTTGAAGAACCAGTCATCCTCGTGCAGATCGAGGACCGCGCGCAGGTAGCCCCGGCCCCAGTGCCCTCCCTTCACGTCGACCACTTCGACTTCGTCGATCAACAGCATGTCGCCCGCGGCGATCCGCGCGGTCATGGTGTGGGTCTGGGCACGCAGGTGTGAAGGTCCGAACGCCTCGCGCACGCGGCCTTCGGAGAAGGCGGTGACGTCCTCGCGCGAGTAGGAGGAACGCGGCGTGGTCTTGGGCGGATCGAGTCGCAGGGCCGCGAAGGACTCCGGTTTCTCGTCCGTCGGATTCCACAGGATGCCGCCCGTGTTCCTCAACTCCTCATAGGTGAAGAAACCGGCCTGACCGTTGCGCACGCTCAACTGCGGACGGGACGCCCCGAACGGGCCGGAGGTCATGGAGTCGTAGTGGAAGAAGAAGAGACGGACGGCCCCTTGGTTCGCGTGGCCATCGACATGGATGTCGTAGCGGACCGATTCGACCCGTCGCGGGAGAGAGCCGTGATACGTGAGGTCGCAGCCGAGAAGCCGGTAGACCCGTTCGCCGCGGTTTTCGAAGTCGACGCCGAGCCACGAGATCATCATCAGGTCGGCCTGACCGGACTCGATGAGGATGCCGCCGGGCATGCGGTTGTCGTGGAGGTAAAACGTTTGCGAGCCCACGTCGGTTTCGGTGATGATCGAGCCCTTGCCCATCGAGCGGGGCGCGCCCTGGATCGAGATCACGCGATCCGCGAGGAGCAGGGGCGGCTCGGGCATGCGAACCTGAAGCGCGTATTGGTCCTGGCCTTCGAACTGCTTTCCGAAGATGGTCGAGATCCGGCCGGAGGAATGGACCTCAAGATCGGCTCGGGAGAAGAGAGGCTTCTCGGGAGGTGGGGGGGCGTGCGAAGGGCTACCCACGGGCTCGAATGCCGACGGGGGGTCGGGGCTCTGGTCGGGTTTGCTTCGTTGCGACCGCGACGGAATGGCTCCTCGCAATGACTCGAGGTCCGGTGTCGCCGGTGGAGCGAACGGGCGCGCCCCGGGGATGCCCGCTCGCATCGAGAGGAAGCGCTGATGCACCTGCGCCTGGAGTGACACGTACTCCTGATGTGCGACGAGAACTCGCTGGAATTCACCGTACGCGGGGTTCGTGATCGTGTCTGGATGGAGCGCGGCGCTCCCCGCAGGTTGGATAGGGGCGGCGATAGCGGGGGTTGGGACCTGCGGCATGGACGTGGGCGGCATCGGCCCCACCGGCTTCGAAGCCACAGGGGGCATCGGGGCAAGATCAGGCGGAGGTGCCATGATGTTCAGCGAGGCAAGGATCGGAAGTTTGCTCGCCCCTGGCTCGGCGACCGGCAGGCGGTCCCTGTCTGCCCCCCTGCTCTTCGCCCCTGAGATCGCCGGGAGCTTCGGCGGCAGGGCCATCACGATGCGACCGTCGTCGAGCGATCTCTTCGGAGTCTCGCGGGGGGCGAGGGCGGTGATTGGCTTCATATGCGCGTCGAAAGTGAGGGGCCGCTTCGGCGTCCACGTGGGGGTTGCGGCCGGGAGTGAATCGATCAGGCGCTGGAGGTTGACGTTAACGCCGGCCGTGAAGAGGCGCACGGCCGCGTCGATGGCGGTCGGAAGAGAGGTCGAAGGATCCACATCGAGGGCCACTGCGAAGTGCGGGCGGCCCTGGAGTATGGTCGAGATCCACCGCGTGCAGCCCTGGCGTGGGCCATGTTCGACAAAGACGCGGACACCGTCCTCGTAGGCCTTGTTGATCAGGGCCGGGAAGTCGACGGTGATGAGCGCCTGAGTCAGCAGATTCTGAGCGGCGCTCTCCATCGTGGGGATGTAGGAATCGAGAGTGGCGTGAGTGTAGAAGCGCACGCCCTCGGGCGCCGTCGTGGGCTGGCGGTGGACCCGCAGCCACGCTTCGCGCGCGGGCTCCAATTCAGGAGCGTGGATGACGAGGTCATACCCGAGTTTCCGGCAGCGCTCTTTGCCGAGTTTCTCGACAATGCGGAGACAAGCGGTGGGCGACCCGCCAATGCAGGCGTCGTCAGGCGTATAGAGCAGCGTGAGGTGCGCTCGGGGTTCGTCGGCCAGGGCTTCCCGGATCTTCTGGACCGGAGCGAGAACGCGCCAGTTGTCCCAGGCCGCATCCTGCCCCCACGCGGTGAGGACATCGAAGCGGCCGGCGAGCACGTGGCTGTACATCCGGTCTTGGTGGAGCGCTTCGCGCAACGCGTCGATGCTGCGCCACGCTCCCATGGCGTAGAGCGCATTGGTTTCGCCCGACGACACCCCGATCGCGGCTTCGGGCTTCAGGCCGAGAACCTCGCGGGTGAAGATGGCGTGGACCTGAGACATGAACGCGGCGCCCCAAAGTTTTTCCTCGGCCGACGGGTGTCCATCGCCCTCTTCGTAAATCCAGCCGGCATCGCCGCGCACGCCCGTCCAGTTGCGGGCCACGCGGTCCACAAGATGGGGCAGGGCCAGCAGGAGGCTCCCGCCCATACCGCGGGAGGCCCCTGCGGGCCCGGTGAACACAAAGGCCATCTCGCCGCCGATTCGGGCCTCACTGAAATGAGCGCCCGAAGGCATGGGCTGGCCGCGGTGAACGGCATCCTTCACGCGAATGGCGAGATCGTCGCGCTGGTTCGCTTCGCACGAGAAGCCCACTCGCAACGCGCCATCGGAAGACATGTGGCGGGCTTCGATGGCGCGCACCAGGCCATCGCGCGAGTCGGCACTGTAGTACTCGATCGCCTTGCGCCGAACCGCCAGGTCGCTGAATAGTGGCTTGGGGCCGGCCTCCGCGCGATACGCCGATGCGGGGCCGAAGATGCTGTGGGTGTTGGCGAGGGCCCAGCGCGAGCCGTCCTCTTCTGGAAGCTGAGGTGCCGCGGTCGCGTGCGAGAGGTCGGCGCGAGCGGCCGCCGTGACAATGGCGCGGGCCACATCCATAAGGCCGGAGGCTGCGTGAGCGCTGGGGCCTAGTTGGGGGGGGGCGGGGACGACGGTGGCCGGGTCGAGAGTTCCGAACACGGTGTCGCCCATGAGGACTGCGTCCTCGTGCCGTTTCAGGATCAGTACCACCGTGGCATCCGAGGTGGGGGGGTCGGTGGTGTTCTCGATCGTCTGCATGGCCGCGCGGTGTACGGCTTCGCTCGACAGGTCGACGGCGGCGACGATCGCAGCGTCGATCTCGTTGTTTCTTAGCGCGCGCAGGGCGAGATCGAGAGCGCGGTATCCCGAAAGCTCTTCGGCCGAAACCGAGAAGCCGGGGCCGCGCGCGTCCCACTGGCTGGAGAGGCGGTTCGCCACGATGTTCGGCATCGTTCCAAGGACGCCAGCGGATTCGAGGGGGGCGATCGGCTCGGTGGTGACGGCCTCCTCGAGAAACAAGGATCGCCAGCGCAGGCCGTAGCGTGCCACCTCCGGGTCACAGCCCATCCCCACCAGCACCCCGGTACGCTCGGGTTGGAGCGCGCAATCGGCGAGCGCCTCCTGGGCCGCCGAGAGGAGAAGTGTCTGTTGGGCTAGGGTTGCTTCGAGATCCTTGGGCGGGAACTTGAGACCAGCGGCTTCGAGGGTGACGCGAGCGGTTCGAACGCCGAGCGCCTCCTTGCGCAGGGTGCGGGCTGCGAATTCCTTTGTCGTCTCGCACTCTCCGGCGCGGACACCCAGGCCGACCACGGCGATCCGGGCTTGAGGCTTCACAGGTGCTTCGGCCGAAGGCAGGGTCTCGATCGCGGAACCCGGCTTCCATTCTTCGACAATGAGATGAGCGTTGTTGCCGCCGAAGCCGAAGGCCGACAAGGCCGCGCGGCGCGGGCCTACGCTGTCCCAGGCCTCGGGCGATTGAAGCAGACGGAGACTCGATCCTGCGAGTTCATCGCTCGGCGCGTCCACCGGTGCTGACGGTGGCCGGACCCCTCGATCGAAGGCGCTTAGCGTCTTTGCGAGCGCAGCCATGCCGGCGCTGGTGATCAGATGTCCCAGATTGCCCTTCACCGAACCGGCGGGAACCTGATGGGCGCCGAAGATGCGCGATGTGCTTCGGATCTCAACCCCGTCGCCTACGCGCGTGCCCGTGGCGTGGCACTCAAGGAGCGAGATATCGCGGGGTTCGAGACCGGCGGCTTCATACGCGGCTTCCATGGCGCGGACCTGGCCCTCTTCGGAGGGAGCAAGGAGACCGTGCCCGCGGCCGTCGTTGGACAGGCCAATGCCACGGATCACGCCGAGGATGCGGTCCGAATCCCGAACCGCATCTTTCAGCCGCTTGAGGGCCACGCATCCGGCACCTTCGGCCGGGACTAAGCCATCGGCATCTTTGTGGAAAGGGCGGCTGCGTCCGCTGGGAGAGAGGGCCTTGAGGGCGGTGAAGCCCATATGGATGAATAGATCGTCGGCCCGCGAAACCGCGGCCGCCAGCATGAGATCGGCACGGTGGTCGGTAAGCGCGTCACACCCGAGCTTGATCGCGTACAGCGAACTCGCGCAGGCGGCGTCCAGGGCGAAGGCGCTGTCCGCGAGGCCGAGGTTGAGGGCGCGTGCGGCGAGGAACGCGGGCAGGCCGGACGAGAAGCGGTTTCGAGCGTCGATCCGGTCGGCCGCGCCCACGCCCGTCCACACCTGCTCGGCGAACTGCGACAGGCCGGACGAGGGGAACGAGAGATTCGCGAGAACCAGGCCGGTGCGGGGACGCAGTCGGTCGGCATCCTTGACGCACTGCAACGCTTCGCGAGTGGTGTGGAAGACGAGCTTGAAGAGGGGATCGAGACCGTGGATCTGGGCGGCGGGGAAGGCGAAGCCGCTCGGGTTGAAACGATCCTCGAAACCGCGCACGTACCCTCCGCGCAGGGCTGAAACCCGGTCGACGGTGGACGCGCCGGCGCGGGCCAGCAACTGTTCCGGGTCCACACGCCAGCGTCGCTCGGGCACCGCGCTCAGCAGATCCTGGCCGGAGAGCACCCGATTGAAGAGTTCCTCGGCCGAGAACGCTCCGGGAAGCGCGTACGACTGGGCGACGATCGCTATGGGCTCGAAGCGACTCAAGCGGGAGTCCCGGGCTGGGTGTCCACCATATGCATTTCAATGCCGCGCAGTTCGCAGAGCAGCCGTCCATCCTCGGTCCGCACGATGGCGTCCGATACCGTCTTGAGGTCGGAGACCGATCGCGAGCGGATCGAGCAGTGGAGCGGACCGCTCGTGGGTTCGTCGATGTGAATGGTGAGCGACTCGACGCCGGTCGGCAGCGAGGTGCGGCCAAGGGCTCGCATCCCCATCAGAATCGCCATCTGCAGGCCGGCGTCTATGGCCGCAGGGTCGGTGGCGTAAGGCCCGCCGATCCAACCAATGTCGCGGGTGGATGCGATCAGCGCCGAGCCGCCCTGAGGGCCCACCGACCTGACCCCCTTGAGGACCTGGAAGTCGGGTCCGTGGAAGAGCACCGGCCCATAGACCTCCTCGGTGGCCCACGGCGCTCCCGTCCCGGGGGCTTCGAACTCCGCCGGGGCAGCGTGAGGCGAGGAGCGGTCCGTCATCTCGGCGGTGGCGCGATAGTGGATGGGTCCGCCCGGCGTGCGCAGTTCACAGGCGAGGCGCGCTCCTGATCCATTCGAGGTCTGCTCGCAGGAGATTGCGAGCCGCGTACCCGCACCTTCGAAGTTCTCGATGCGGATGCCCTTCAGCACGCGCAGGTCTTTGATCGCGGACAGACGGAGATCCGGTCGTGTACTGCGCGCGATGCGGGCGAAGGCCTCAAGAGCAAGAGCCACCGGGAACACCGGAACGCCCTTGACTGCGTGCGAGGCCAGATGAGGTGCGGTCAAGGACGAAACCGTGATCTCGCCTATGACCTTGCGACCGGCGCCATGGCCAAGAAGGACCGAAGTATCGGGCCGCCCGCCCACGACGACGGAAACCGGAGCCTGAGGATCGGTGATGGCCTCAACGAATAGGCGCGCCCCATCGGCTACCGGAATCAGGGCAACCCCGCGTTCCCGGAAGACCGCGCGGAGGGACGGCGTTACCATGCCTCCATCCCACGGCCCCCAGTGAAGCACGCGTACCGCGGCGTTCTTACGCGCTTTCGCTTCGAACTGAGCCACGGACTCGAGGGTCTCGTTGGCCATCGCGTAGTCCGCCTGACCGGGATTGCCTACCCGTCCAGCCACGGAGCCGAAGAAACAGAGCACCTTCAGATCGTCGCCGCGCGTGGCTTCGAGCAGGTTTCGCAGCCCGGCGACCTTGGTGTCGAATACCGCGTCGAATTGCGCGTCGGTCTTCTCCGCGATCCGCTTGTCGGCGAGAACACCGGCCGCGTGAACGATGCCGTCAATCTTCTTGAAATGGCCGCGCACTGATTGCACGGCCATGCCGACATCGCCGCGGTCTTTCAGATCGCAGGGGAGGTAGAGCACGGTGGAGCCGAGGGCTTCGAGGGCCTTGAGGCTGGCGCGGGTTTCACGCGCCGCGTTCACGAGTTGGGCGGCCTGTCTCGCCTCGGCCGGGGTTGGAGTGTGCCCAGCCGCTTTCTCCGCCGCGATGTAGGCGCTTTGCAACTCGCCTTCCGCGGTCCGCCCCTCCGCCCACTCCGGTGCGAAGTCGGAGTCGGTGCGGCCAAGGATCGCGAAGCGATATCGGCCCTTCCCGGCCAGCGCCTCGAGGCACGATGCGGTGACGCCTCGGGCTCCCCCGGAAACAAGGAGGACCGAGTCTTCGGCGAGGGCGGTGGCGCCACCTGTCGGCTGGGCCGTGGCGTCATCGAAAAACAACGCGGTGCGGTTACCCGACGCGTCGATCGTGATATCGGGATCGGCGCCGCCCTCCAGCAGTTCGGTCGCGACGATCTGAGCGAGTCGGTCCGCATCGAGCAGTCCCTTGGTCACCGAGATGAACCGGCTCGTCACTTCAGGAGCTTCGAGGGTCAGAGTGCGGATCAGGCCCGCGATGCCGCCGGTCCATTCCGCGAAGGGGGAGGTGCCGAAAATGTCGGCCACCGCGATGAACAAACGGGGATTCTCGGTGCACTGAGCCACGTCGCGCGCGGTGTCGAAGATGTCTTTCTGAATGCGAATGGCTTCCTCGGCACTTTGCCCGTCGGAAAGTCCCGAGAGGTCGATCACGCGGGAAGCGTGAGGGTCCGTTCCTTTTCCTTCATCGGTGCTGTCGACTGCTACTGCCTGTACGCCGCGCTTCTGGAGGTTGGCCGAAAGCAGGTCGGCGATTCCGTTGGCGTCGCGCACGATCAGAACCTGGCCGTCGAAAAGTCCACGAGGCGAAAACCCGGGGCGGGGTGCGGCTCTGCGCACTGCCACGAATCGGCCAAGTTCGGTCGGGGCCACTGCTTTGGGCTCCGCTTTGCGGGCAGGTTCTGGGGCAGCCGGGAGAGCGGGCGCAGCCTCCACGGTGCGCGCTGCTTCGACGCTGCCTCCGAGGCGTTCGAGGATCTGACGCAGCGTTCGCAAAGCGCCGAGCTCGGCCGCGGGAATGCTCGGCAGGGAGGGCACCTGCTCCTGCACTGCGGAGAGGATCTCGACGCGCTTGATGGAGTCGATGCCGAGGTCGGCCTCGATTTCCATGTCCAGACCGACCATCTCTTTGGGATACCCGGTTTTGTCCGCGACCACGCCGAGCAGAACACCGAGAATGGAATCCGTTCCGGTCGCGGCGCTT
>Ga0163144_10009871_pt1 | contig 20421 bp, 14 predicted proteins | sample OliLak19BULKMAT1_FD_123175 | JGI IMG/M metagenome (GOLD analysis project Ga0163144, IMG submission 123175) | Freshwater microbial mat bacterial communities from Lake Vanda, McMurdo Dry Valleys, Antarctica - Oligotrophic Lake LV.19.BULKMAT1 | ecosystem: Environmental > Aquatic > Freshwater >... | reverse complement strand
TAACACATGGACAGGACGTGTCCATACAGCCGAACGTAGTGCCTCTGCCTGCGCCTTATGGCAAGGGTAAGTGCAAGCGTGCTGTAGAAGCTGCGCCGCTTTAGCGGCAGCAGAGCGTCACATTAAGTTTTGACTAGGCGAGCGCTATAGCGCCGTCACCAAATCCTTGAAGTGCTGGCCGCGCACCTCGAAATTGGGATACCCGTCGTAGCTGGTCATGCCGGGACTGAGGAGGACGACATCGCCGCTTTGGGCGTGCTTGTGCGCCTCAGCGACGGCCTCGTCTAAGGTATCGACGCGGGTAATCAGGTCATCGCGCAGGGTCAGACGGGTTAGCACCTCCACCGGAAGTTGACCATCCCGCCCAAAGGTCACGATATGGCGACATTTGCCCGCCGCCGCCGCCATGAGTTCATCCCACGGCAATTTTTTATCCGCCCCGCCCAACAGCAAAACCAGCGGCTCGGTATAACTCCGCAGGGCGGCCATGACGCGCTCCGGCGCGGTAGCGATGCTGTCGTTGACCCACGTCACGCCATCCAAAACGCGCACGGTCTCTAGGCGGTGCGGCACGCCCTTGAATTTCTTGATGGTCGCGGCCATGACTTCTGGTGCAATGCCCGCCGCACCCGTGATAGCGCAGGCGGCCAGCACATTGCTCACGTTATGGTCGCCGCGTAAGGGGATGTCGCTGACATCGCAGACGAATTGCGGGTCGCCCGTCGTGCTGCTACGCCCAGCCACAAACAGGCGCGTCCCAGCCATAAACGCCCCATCGCCGACGATTTCGCGCCGTGTGAACCAGCACACCTCTCCGGGCGCGAGGCTTTCTAACACCATGCTGCCCATATCATCCTTATTCAAGACCGCCACGCCGCTTTGTCCCTGATGGATGAGGATTTGGGCTTTGGCCTCGACATACGCCTGCATGTTGCCGTGACGGTCTAAGTGATTGGGCGTGATGTTCAAAATCGCGCTGATTTGTGGGCTGCTGTGCATCAGTTCAAGTTGGAAGCTGGACAGTTCCATCACCACGCGGTCTTTGGGCTGGATGTAATTCATGACGTCTAACAGGACGCTGCCGATGTTGCCGCCCACCCATGTCTGATGACCAGCCGCCTTGACGATTTGGCCGGTCAGGGTCGTGGTGGTGGTCTTGCCCGCGCTGCCAGTGATGCCGATGAGTTGGGCGCGGCAACGGTCTACGAACAATTGCGCGTCGTTGGTGACGGGGAGTTTCCGGCTGACCGCCTCGACAATCAGCGGGAGGGTGAGCGGGACGCCGCCAGAGATGCACAGCATATCTGCCCCGTCCAACAGTTCCAGCGGGTTATCGCCCAGCACAAACCGCGCTCCCGGATAATCGGCGGGGTCGATATTCAATTGTTCGGCGGTCTTGTTGTCGGTGACGACGGGACGCGCCCCAACGGTGGGCAGCCAGCGCGCCAGCGCCTGCCCCTGACGTTGGAAGCCGACGATGATTACGGTGCGCCCGTTGAGGATGTCAAAATGTTTGAGCATGGCGGGGGGTCCTTGCCAATATGAGCCAGTCCAGTATTTTGCATCCCCTACTATAGCACGCCCGCTTTACTTAGGGCAGAAAGCACGTTTGATGTGCGGGCAAAGTAACTGCTTTTAACCCTAAGTGGGCGTGGCGGTGACGGTCTCCGTTGGGGCGGGCGTTTCGGTTTCGGTAGGGGAGGGCGTCGGCGTGATGGACGGCGTGAGCGTCACAGTCGGGGTGATGGACGCCTGCGCGGTGGCGGTCAAGACAGCGACGGCCTCTGCTGTGCCAGCCGCGTTGGTCGATTCGGCCTCAGCCGTGCCGGTCATAACGGCCTGTGCCGTCCCTGTGATGATAACCGCTGTGGCCGTCATCCGCCCCGGCAGGCGTTCGAGTCCGCCGCGTGCCAACAGCCCCAGCGATTCGTCCGTGTCGGCGGTAGTGTTCAACGCTTCCAGATAATCCTGACGCGCCTCGTCAAAACGTCCTTGCGCGGCACGCACATCAGCGCGGAGGATGAGCAATTCTGGGATATTCGACAAGTTATAAGCGGTATTGGCGGCGGTACTGGCGGCCTCTAGGTCGCCGCTGACCAACGCGGCGCGGGCGCGATATTCCTCGGCGATGGGGCGCAACTCGACGGGCAAGGCGGTATTGGTGCGCGCCAACAGCGTCAGCACATCGTCGGCGATAGTCACCAGCGCTTCCTCTGATTCGGCGGCGGCGAGGTCATAGCGTACCCGCGCCTGCATCAAGAAGAACACATCATCCGGCGCGGCTTCACTACCGACCAATGCCCGCGCATCTTCCAACGCGAGATCATACTCCCCTGAAAAATAGGCTGCGTCCATGCGCTTGGCGCGTATTGTCGCATCCGGCTGCGCCTCATAGGCCGCGTTGAGATCGGCCAGCGCCGCCCCGCCATCGCCCTGAGCCAACAGCAGTTCAGCGCGGGCGACCAGCGCACCGGCGGCGTCCGCCCCGCCGTTTTGTGAGGTGAGAGCAGCGGTGGCCGCATCCGAATAAGCATTGAAGGCGAGGTCAGGATTGCCCTCCAACTGACGCGAGTCGCCCAACAACTTGAGGGCGCGTGGGTCGTTCTGGAAATACAGGCGGTAGGTATCGTTTAACAGGACGGAATCGCCCGCCCGCTCTTGTGCCAGCGCTACCGCAATCCGCAGTTCATGGCCGCGCCGGTCAAACGGGTTGGCGAGGATGGCCGCCCGTCCCTGAGTATCGGCCAATTCTTGGTCAAGATAGGCCGCCTGACCGCCTTGCGTCGCCGCCCGCGCCAGATAGACGTAGCCGCGTAGGGTAATCAGATCGAGGTTGGAGTTGAATTGAACCGCGCCGACCTGTGGGCTGAGGGCGAAATCGAGCAGGTCGATGGCGTCCTGATAGCGCCCTTGCTCTAGCGCGACCCGTACCAGCACGATATGGGCGCGGGCGTTTTGTTGGTCAGCGGCAAGCGCAGCTTCGGCGCGTTCGATAGCGACTTGGTAGCTCTGAGCGGCGCGTCCCGGGCTGCCGCTGCGCCGTAAGGTCTGGGCGCGGAGCAACTCGACATCCGCGAACGCCGATTGAATCAGGGCGCGAGCGAACGGGATTTCGTTGGATGGGAGGTCGGTCTCGACGCGCTCCTCAGCCTCGGTCAAGGTTTCGAGCGCCCCAGTAAAGTCGCCACTCTGGGCTTGCGCTATCGCTTTGAAATAATACGGGTTGGGGTTGAACGTGATGCTGACCAGACGCACTTCGGCGTCAAAGGTCGGAATCACCGATACCGCGTCCCCGGCGTTGAGGGTGGCAATCGCACGCGGCATCACGCCTTCGAGGTCGAACAGCGCCGCCCCATATAACGCGGTGGAGACGGGCGTTATGTTGGGATTTTGCGGCCCTTGCGGGGTAATCACTGGCGGCAGGGTGGGCGTCAGGGTGGCCTGTGCTTGTTCTGTCGGGTTCAGCGTAGCAGTCGGAGTCGGGGTGACGCCGGGGGTGGGCGTTGGGGTACGGGTCGCGGTGCGGGTCGGGATAGAGGTGCGGATACCGACGAAACGCTGCACGCTGGGGTTGCGATAAAGCAACACCGCTGCCGCCCCAAGCACCAGCAAGACGGCTACGATGGCCGCGCCGGCTTGGATTCGTAACTGCCAGACATCGCCCTCACCAGCGCGATTCTTGTCTTTCTTGACCCAGTTAATCCCATCCAAGCGCATTTGCGGTGCGCGTGCGGCGGCTTTCTCGGCTTCGGCGGCGGCCTGCTCCAGATAATCCTCTGTCGGCAAGGGGATGCCGTCAAAGTTCTGGTCGGTTTTAGGCGGGCGCAGACGGTTAGGAGTCGGGTCTGGCGGGACGATTGGCGCAGAGCCAGTGCTGGTCGGAGATTGGATGACGGGCATCTGGCCGGTAGAGGTGGATGTGAATGGGTTTTGGCCTACCCCGCCGAACGGGTCATCAAACGCGATGTCTGGCTCTTCTGGTTGGGGCGTCAAAGGCTGGGGCTTACTAGAGGATTTAGGTGGTTGGGGTGAGCCGAACAGCGCCGCCGCCGCCTCTGGGTTCTCCCCAAACAGACTGTTGAAATCCGACTCGGTGGTCGAGAGGCGCGGGTCGGGATTGCCCTGTAGCGGGCTGGGCGGAGTCGCGGCTGGCGGTTTGAGCGCTTCTGCCGGGCGATTTTCCAACAGGCGCAATGGGTCAATCCCCAGCGCCTTGAGCGAGGCCAGCGCGGTTTTATTGGTTGAATCAATCTCAAGGGCGCGGCGGAAGGCCATCAGGCGGGCATTGGTGTCGGTAGACATCACGCCCATATACGCCCACGCCTCAGCGTCACGCGGATTCAGTTTGATGGCCTCAGCCAACAGCCGTCGCGCATCGTCAATGCGCCGCGCCTTGAGCGCTGCGATGCCTTCTTCGCGCAGTTCGTCGCTTCTCATGCCGCCATCCCTTACCGTTGCCATTGCTGTCCATGAGTATAACGAAAAAATGCGCTTGGGGGTACTCAGGTTGAGAGCTTCACCTCGTCGATATACAGTTTGCCGGATGTCCCGCGATAATTGAACACCACCCGCACCCAGCGCACCGGCTTTTCTACGACTACCGAAAGGGTCTGGGGCATATAGACCCCACCCGTAGCGCCTAACAGGATTTCGCCCGTCCGTTTCGTCCCATCGGTATAGGTGATGATTAACCGCGCCGTGCCGCCTGCCACAACATCATTGGCGTTGAGCAGAAATGACAGATTGACCGTATCGCCCGCGCCCAAATCGCCCGCCGCAAACTCGGTTCTTTGGCTGAATTGACTGTTTTCGCCACTATTGCCGCTGAACCGGAAAGCACACACGCCGACGGCGCTATACCCGCCCCGACAGTTCACGCCATCATTTTGGGTTAAGATGACCTTCCAACCGGACGCATCAGGTTCAAAGCCCGGATTAACCAAGAGGTTGCCGTCGCTTTTGAAATACCGCACCAGCGCGTAGGCCAGATTCGGCATCGCCCCGATTTTCCGGTTGGATGTGCCTTGTGGCGTCCCCGTCGAACGCAGCAGGGCGCGCATCTCCAACGAGCCGATTAAGTCGCTGTCGGCTTTGGCAATCCCTTGTAAGGCGATGACCGCGCCCGTCACCATCGCACTTGCGCCGGATGTCCCCGCAAAACTCGCCGTGTAGTCTTGATTGGCGTTGACCCCGTTGCTGAATAAGTCGCCATAGGCGGTGGTATAAATTTGGTCGCCCCACCCATACACATCAATCCGACTGCCGGTGTTTGACCACGGATAAGGCTGATGGGTGGTTGGGTTGGCAGCGCCCACCAAAATCGCGCCAGAATCGCGGGAAGTCCGTTTGAAGCGGTTATTGAACAACGGATGGTCAAGGTTGATACTGCCGTTTCCAGCCAATTCGACCACGATAATCCCATTGGCGGTGGCGTATTGAATCGCGTCGAAAACCGCCTGATGCACCTCAACCGGGACAAATCCGTCGCATAATTCACTCGTACAAGCGGCGTTGACATCGAACGGCGCGTTGGTCTGCTGCTCAATCAGCACGACGCTCCCGGCGGGCAATTGGGCGGTGATGTCGAGCAGGATTTGGGCGATATTTTGACCCGTCCCCGTCATCGACGCGGCCAGTTTCACGGTGGCGTTGGGCGTCAGACCCGTGACGCCAATCCCGTTATCCGCCCCGATAATTTCGCCCAGAACCGCCGTCCCGTGGTGGAATCCGAACGCCGTATAGACATCCCCCGCGATTAAATCGCTGACATCCAGCGCGTAATCCTCGTGGTCGTAGTTCCACGCATATTCCAAATCAACCAGCGTCACGCCGTCACCGCGCCCGCCGGGGAGCGCCCACGCGGAGTCGATGCCCATGCCTTGAGGGGCGGCATCGCGGTAGCCTTGCGACGGGGCGTAATCCGGCGACGGGACTCGAGTCTGTGCTTCTGAGAGGATATTGTCCGGCGGGGCGGGCAACGGTGCGGGATAGGCTGTCTCGATGCTGGGCATGGCGTTGAGCGATGCGATATACGCGAGGGCATCTGGGATGGGCGTTTCCGGCGACAGCCTGACCTCATAATACAGATTCAGGTCGGCCAACCGCGACTCGCCATCACGGGTGATGCGCCCGCGCAGGGAATCCAGTTCCGCCACATTTTGGTCAAAAAAGCGCGATAGCTCGATGACGATGGGCGCATGTAGGGTAGCGCTGACCGAAGCGATGTCCGCATCAGAGCGCGACCACAGGCCGCTATCCCGCAGCCGGACATCGCTCCCCTCGGTAAATTTGACGATGATGCGGTGAACATCATGCGTGCCAGCGGGGAACGGCAACCCTTGTGCATGTGTATTGTCACCAGCCCAACACAGGGAGAAAAAGACAAAAATTATCGTGAGAAATAGTGTTTTTTTCGACATTAAAGGCTATCCGTAAATGAGATGATACAACCATTGTACGGTAAAAATTGGGTGATGGATTCGACGCCAACCGCCCGATAACCCTATGCAACATGCCCGCAAAGAGAAAGGTGCAAGTGATTAGGATTACGCCTAACCTGCTTGCACCTGATAACCTATTTTGGGATTAGTTGATGTCCTTGTAGGGACGGCATTTTTGCCGTCCGTTTTCGGAACAGGCGGACGCCCAGAAGGGCGCCACTACAGTCGCAACCGTTTCACGCGGCCTGAACATGAGCCTTCAGAATTAGGCGTGGATTTGGTAAGGCACACTGGTGACGACCACGCGCTCCATGCGACTCAGCGAAAGGTTGAAGATGAAAGCGCTGTTCTGATGGAGTGCTTGCTCCCAGAATGAGTCCATCACCAAATGCCCCATGATGACGTGGATGAAGCAACCGGGAGTCTCGGCCTGCATCTCCGCGATGTGTTCCTGAATCGGCTCAGCGAGGGCGCGGAACGGCGACGGCAAGATGATTAGCTCACCTTCCCCAATGCGCTCATTCCATTTCTGCTTGACCTTTTCGGCCTTCTCAGGATTGATCCCGACATGGACGGCCTGCCACGGGTGTCCTTGTGACTTGGCGAAATTGACCATCCGCACAGTTTCGGTGTGGACATCATCGACCAAAATCAGGGTGCGTACCGAGCGTGCGTCGATGTCCGGCTTTGTGCCTTCCATACTCAGCGAGTGTGCCACGCGCTTATAGTGGTGATGGATGCCAAAGAACGTCCAGACCAATAGCGGCACAAGCACGATGATGAACCACGCGCCGCTGGTGAATTTGGTGATGGCGAACACCATCATCACGACGAACGTGCAGACCGCGCCGAACGCGCTGACGACCAAGTGCTGACGCCAATGCGGGTCATACTGGATTTCGGTCTCTAAGCCCTTGATGGATTCTCCGGGCTTGAGTTTGCCCTCGCGCATCCAGCGCCCAGTCTTGAGCAAGCGGACGACCATCCCGGTCTGCGACATGGTGAAGCTGAGGAATACGCCAATCGCATATAGCGGAATCAGCCTCGTCGTCTCCGCGCCGGTCAGGATGACCAGCAATGAGGCCGTAATCGCCAGCACGACAATCCCCCACGCGAAAACCAATCTCCCGCCGCGATAGGTCAATTGGCGCGGCAAAAATCCGTCTCCGGCGTGCAGTGCGGCCAGACGTGGGAAGTCCGCATAGCTGGTGTTGGCGGCCATCAAAAGGACGAGCGCCGTCCCCGCCAAGACCATAAAGTACAGCGGGCTGCCTTCACCATAGATGGTGCGCCCGATTTGGCTGATGACTGTCTCTGGTTTGATGATAGTAGTCGTGCCGTCAGCCAATGTGATTGTCTCAGGGAGGTGGATGGGTTGCGCTTGGATGGCGCTCGCCAACAGCGTGATGCCGAGGAATAGCACAATCAAGATAGTACTCATCCAGACCAGCGTGGTCGCAGCGTTCTTGCTGCGCGGCTTCTCGAAGGCGGTGATGCCGTTGCTGATGGCCTCGATGCCGGTCAGCGCGGTACAGCCACTGCTGAAGGCGCGTAGTATCAGGAACAAGCCTAACGGCTCGGTCACGTTATGGTGGATGTCATGGGTGAACTGGACGATTGCCAGCGTGCCGGTGAAATATTGAATCGCGCCGATGCTCAGGGTGAGCAGTATCATGCCGAGGAAGAAGTAGGTCGGCACGGCAAAAATCCGCCCCGATTCCTTCACGCCGCGCAGATTGACCACTGTCATCAGTATAATTACGCCGACGGCGATCAGGACGCGGAAATCGTATAGGCCGGGGAAGGCTGAGGTGATTTGCGCCACCCCTGCGCTAATGCTGACGGCCACCGTCAGGATATAGTCGGTGAGTAGGGCTGCACCAGCGATTTGGGCTGGCAGTTCACCGAGGTTGTCACGGGCGACGATATAAGCGCCGCCGCCGTTGGGATAAGCGAAGATGGTCTGGCGATAGCTGATGGTGACGACAATCAATAGGATTGAAATCGCAATTGCCAGTGGAATGCTCAGGCCGAATAGGGCTGCGCCGCCACCCGCCATCGAGAGGATAATCAAGATTTCCTCAGTGGCGTAGGCGGTAGACGATAAGGCGTCTGATGCGAATACGGCCAGACCTACCCGCTTACTGATGGACTGATGGGCGAGGTCTTTGGTTTCAAGCGGTTGACCGAATAAGAACCGCCCGATGGAGAGACGCTGCATAAGGTCTCTAACTCCTGATGTTGAACTTGCTACACCTCCATTGTCTCACCAGCATGTCAAGAGTCGCGTCAAAAATACATCAATTCCTTGTTGTCAAACATCAAGGAAGTATCAAGGTCTTGATTAAAGTGAGGCACAAGTGTGTAGTGGGGAGTTTGAATTGGGATGCGGAGTCATGTCCCCGTCCGCCCACTGAGTAGGTATCTTACGTATAGATTAAATCTTACGCCTAATGTGAAATGAAAGCGCCCCGATAGATAATGTCGAGACTCATCCGTCGCCCAGCACTAAAGTGCCGGTCTAAGGGAAAAACAAAGTCCACTAAAGGGACTCTTTTGTTCAGGGTCTTGAATCAAGCGACCCACTTTAGTGGGTTTTGCAGTGCATTAGACGGGAGTTTTAACCCTCGGCGACGTATTTGGCGATATATTCAATCATTTCACATTACCCGTATCTTAGAGGCCGTTTGAATATTCAATCGTTATCCCCTCACCCCCTAAACCCCCCTCTCCCACAGGGTGGGGAGGGGGACTTTTTCGGCGTTTTTGTCCCTCGCCCCTTGTGGGAGAGGGACGGTTCAACGCTAGGTGAACAGGGTGAGGGGAATTTTCAAACGGCCTCTTAGATATTCCGCCGTTATTTCCGCTTCTTTTGATACAACCGCGCTTCGCTCAAGATGAAATCGACCATGCCGCTGATGGTGGCATCGGGGCGGGTTTCTGAGGTCAACGGGATGACTTCTCGACTCAGAATCTCCTGCGATGCTGTATCCACCTTTACGATGCCAAGATGCAGGCGTGGAACCCGTTCCAACTTCAACAACGCGCCCTCGAATCCAGTGGACTCGGCGGGGCGCAGATATAGACTCAGGTCGGCGGATGGGTCGGATTCCCGCGTCGTCAGATAGGCCATCGCCCCGACTCGCGCTGGGTGCGAGTCATCGACCATTTGCATCGACAAAATGGCGCGGTCTAACACGGCGCGGGCGTCTGACGTCAGATTGTCCGTATGCGCGGCGGCGTATCCGCATCCGTCTAGAGCCGCCAACATCGAACGCCCACCGGTGACATCGCAATGCCACGCAGACGGATCACACGCGCCGCCCAAATCGACGCACACGACTCGTCCTGATTCGGCACGGGCGCGTTGAATCAGCGATGCGAGGCGTGGCAGTGCGCCGATGTCGCCGCGCAACTCTTGAGTATATAGGATGGTCAGGTTGGACATGAATCAGTGTATTGCCAGTTTATACGGTACAAAATCTGGGTTAAGTATAGCGCATTGGAACAGAGCGTTAGGGATAGTCGTGTTATGATTTAATTCAACTCTAGGTCAAATGTTTAGACCAATTCTACTTACCACTGCCTTCTTGACAGACTACAGCCCTATCAGCGACTTGACGAGTTCGAGCGAATGTGACATTGTTTGCATTGAAATCACCTTTCGGGAACTTTTGGGTTGTAACTATAAAGCGCTACCAAAGGTCATTTCTTTTTGCGCTAAAGAGTCAAACGTCAAGGACAGCTCATCGGCTGTCGGCCATGTCTGACACAGTATAGGAATATGAGTATGGAGATTTGTAAATGTCCTATCGTTTGTTGACCTGTATTCTGGTTTTCCTATTCGTTTTCCCCGCCGCCGCGCAAGACGACCCGGAAGCCCCCGCGCCATCGTTCTGTGTGGCGGTCTGGTATCCGTCATCGGAACACCCCGGCGGGTACGACTCGCTGATGAATAACCTCGATGTGATTGATGTCGTCCACCCGTTTTGGTATAACCCCGCGCCGGACGGCGGCCTGCTGGCGACCAATGGCGCCGAAGATGCAGAAAAAATCGCCGCGTGGCGTGAAGCCGGTGTGCTTATCTTGCCCAGCATTTTCAGCGGCGTCGCGCAAGTCATCATGGATGAGGACATCCGCGAAGTTCACATCGCCACAATTGTCGAAACCGTGCTGCGCTTAGATGTAGACGGTATCGACATCGACTATGAAGGATTTTCGCTCGAAACCCGCGAGCCGTTCTCGGAATTTGTCGAAGGCTTGGCAATCGCTCTACATGCCGAGGGTAAATTGCTCTATGTCACCGTCCACCCCAAGACTGACGATCAAGGCGCGTGGGAGGCGACTGCCGCGCAAGACTGGACACGCATCAGCGCGGCGGCGGATGTCGTCAACATCATGACATACGACTACACCAGCCGGAATGAAGCGCCGGGTCCGATTTCACCCAACGCATGGGTATCCGATGTGTTGGGCTATGCCGCAACCATCGACGGCCTAGAGACGTTCCGCGTCGGTCTGCCGTTCTATGGCTACGGCTGGACGCGAGGCCGTCCACCCGCCTCCGCCATCACGTATGAGGCGGTCATGCGTGCCGTCGAGACGTTTGAATTGGAAACCACCCGCGACGAGGCGTCCGGCGAAATTGTGGTCGAACTCAAACAGCGCGGCTTGCCGAGCCGGACGGTGTATCTGGAGGACGCTGAAAGCTTACGCAATCGGTTGACTCCCGTGATAGACTTGTACCAACCGTTGGGCGGTGCGGCCATCTGGGGTTTGGGGGGAGAAGACCCCGCCCTCTGGGATGTCCTCCGCGATGTGCGCCCAGCCGATTGTTTGAAGTAGGGACGGCATTCTTGCCGTCCGTTTTCGGCACAGGCGGAAGCCCTTCTGTGCGTCCCTACAGTCGCAATCATTTCACCTAGTCTGAATATGAGCCTAGATTTTACTCATCACTTAGGACTGTTTTCTGATGGAAGTACGTAAGGCGACACGCCAAGACCTCAAACGCCATAACCGGTTATCGTTGCTACGCGCCGTCTATTATGGGCTGGCCGATAACCGTGCGGCGCTGGCCGTCGCCACTGGCCTGACCAAACCCACCGTCTCAGAATTAGCGGCTGAACTCATCGCTGAGGGGTTTCTGGTTGAGGGCGGCATCGGCGGCTCTACCGAGATGGGCGGCAAGCCACCACGCCTCTTAAATTTCGTGTCGGACGCCCGTCAGGTGATTGGCGTCTCCGTAGACGGCCTAGAGGTAAGGGCGATTCTGGTCAACCTGAAAGGGCAGTCCGTCGCCGAACATACCGCGCCGCTGGATGGCAAAACCGGCGCTGAGGCCGTGACCATCTTGATTGAAACCATTAATGGGCTGGTCGCGCAATTAGACGCGCCGCTGTTGGCGGTGTCTGTCGGTGTACCGGGGGTGGTTGACTCCGAGGCTGGGATAGTCAAGCGTTCGCCGTTGCTGGCTTGGTACGACCTCGCATTAGCTGACACCCTCTTCGCGCAATATGACTGCCCCGCCTATATCGCCAATAACACCGAATTGGCCGCATTAGGGCAAGTCGCACGCGGCAACGCCGATACCCGCGAAGACCATAACCGCGTCACGTTGTTGATTAATGGGACGGTGGAGGTCGGCGTGACTGTACAGGGCGCGGTTTATCATCGCGGCGGGGACATTGGCGCGATGCGCTATCTGCCGCACGGACGCACCGACGCCATCCCGTTAGCCGATGTCTTAGGCTGGCGTGCCGTGGAGTATCGCGCACAAGAATTGCGCCGCGATTATCCCAATACTCGCCTGCCCGCCACTGGCTTGACCTACCTGCATATCCGGCACGCCGCCGGACTCAAAGACCCGGCCGCCGAACTCCTTTTAGATGAATTGGCCGCCGTGTTGTCAATTGCAGTGGTCTGGTCGATTGCGCTGCTCAGGCCGCACACGATTGTCTTGGCCGGGCAAGTGGCCGACCTCGGCGATTTGCTGATTGCGCGACTGCGTTATCACGCGGCGGAACGCCTCTCGATTGACGACATCGCTGCGGTACATTTCACGCTCGCCAGCGGCCTGAACCTCAGCGCACGCGGGGCGGTGGTCATGGCTGTGCATAACGAACTGGAAATCCTCTGATGAGCTTCAAACGCCCGACCCTTGGGGTCATCACCAATTTTCAGCACGGCGTTTTTCAGCGGGCGGTGATTGATGGAATCCGGCAAATCGCTGACTTGCACAGCTTTGATGTCTTGGTTGATTCGATTGCCGAGGATGGCGCGCCGACGCGCCCAGTCTCGCTGGACATCATGGCGTTGGGCGGTTTGGCGGTGATTTCCAACGCCATCCCAGACGACCAAATCCGAGGGTATCAGGCCAGCGGCGTGCCTCTGGCGCTCATCAGCCACCAAATCCCCGGCACGACCATCCCCGCCGTCGTGACCGATAACGGGCAAGGCATGGCACGCCTGATGCGGCACTTGGTCGGAGAATGTGGCCGCCGCCGCATCGTGTTCATCCGTGGTCTGGCTGACCAGACCGACGCCCATGAGCGCGAGGTCGGTTTCCAGCGCGAAATCATGCGCTATATGTTGGATTTGCCGCCGGAATTTATGATTGATGGCGATTTTTCGCCAGAAACCGCCGCTCAGTCGATGCGGGCGCTACTCAATCAACGTCAAGATTTCGACGCGGTACTGGCCGCCGATTATTTGATGGGGATTGCGGCGCTGGATGTGCTGACCCAAGCTGGGGTCAATGTGCCGGGGGCGGTCTGTGTGGCGGGTTATGGCGACGGCTCAGAGTCGGAATCACGCGGCTTGACCACGGTTGCGGCGGACGTGATTGAGCAAGGGAGGCGCGGCGCACGTCAATTGATGGGGCAGATGCGCGGCCTGACCATGCGCGGCGTGACCGTCCTCAGCACACATCTCATCCCGCGTCAGACCACCGTCGCCCAGTGACATAGCCCTACCAGTTTTGCGAAATCCTCTCATTATCCTTAGCATATACCGATTCGTGGTCGAAGCTTGCGACAACCGTGGTCGGGGCAATCCTCAAGCGCGGAATCCCAGTGCGGATTATCCACGTTGATGTCAATGAAAAACGCGCTAACAACTTTAAGCGCCACTCCGATGAAATCATCAAGAAGAATGGGTCCTAATAACAAACAGCCCCGACATTTTTGCAGGGGTTGTTTGCTTAGACGATGGGTTTAGTGGGGATTTACCCGCCGACCACCAGCACCAGTCGCGCCGAGGGGTCGGTGGTGGTATAGACCGTGCGGGCGGGGAACGCCCCGCTCACGGTGTCGATGTGCGCTAAACCGACGCCGCCCCCGCTGGCAAAAATGCCCGCCAAGCCGTCGGGCGTGCCGTGAACATCCCCTACCGTGATTTGGAATTGTCCGAGGCTCGCCCCGTCCAAATCGACCACCTCGAACACCTCAGCGCTGACGGCGGAGTCAAACCCCTTAATCAGCACTTGCTGACCGCCCGCTATCCACCACGTTTGCATGATGTCGAGGGAGGCGCTGTCCATCAGGCGCACCGTGCCGCCGGATACGGGGTGAATATCTACCGCGTTATAGGCCAAAACCGAGCCGTCAGACTCCCCAGCAGCGGGCAGCGCGTCGTCATGGTAGGGCGTCACGAGGTCGCCAAAATTCTGGATGTCAGCCGTGGCCGAGGTCAACCCGAACGGGCTGGGCGTGTCTCCCGGCTGCCAGCGGTAGAGTTGATACTCCCGCGAGAATTGGGTGTTGATGCCCAACAGATAGAAGATGACGCGCTCACCTTGCACGCTTAGAATCATCGGCAGTCCGCCCGACAAGCCCGCCGCCGCCTCGGTAAAGGGGCCGCCGCCTTTGACCGATTCGGTGGTCATATCAGCCAAGACCAATTCCCATGAGCCGTTCCGCACCAGACCAAAGGCGAAGGTCTGCGCGTTTTCATCAAACGCGGTGGGGCGCATTTGGCGCTCGAAGTCGAGTGCCTCGACCCCCGTCAGGTCATACGTGAATCGGATGATGTCTACGCGGGTGTCGTACACCATCAGCAGGCGATTCTCGAAGCCAGAAGTCGTATCCTCGGCGGTATAGGCCACAAACCGCCCGTTTGATGAAACCACCGCCGCTGGGCCATAGGCGTTGAAGGCTTGGCTGAGGGGTAGGCGGAAGGCATCGACAATTTCCCCGGTGGCGCTGACACGGGTCAGGCCGCCGTCGCTTGGCGTGTACAGCCACGCCGTCCAATTGGACTGGGCTTGGGGGGTGAGTGTCACCACCGCCAGCAGCAACCCAACGATAATGAGTCGTTTGAACACGTCTCTGGATTCTCCATAACTGGAAGAAGTGATGAGTGATGAGTTTTGGGCGGTGCTTACGACGTAAGATTTGACCCGTAGTTTGGAAAAGGCCTGAGTATCATGACCTGATGTTTGACGCTACTCAGGACTCATCACTCATCACTCATCACTCAGGACTATGCTTTTCATCGTACACCACGTTTGGGACAGAACTAGGGACAGCGTGCCGACGGTTTCCCTACGGCGAATTTATGGTCGCCACGCCAGCGCGTCGATGCGGCTTGGGAAGCGGAAAATCAGCGTTTCTTGACCCGTGGCGGGGTCGATTTGCAGCAGTAGGCCGCGCCCATTTTCACCCCCCACCGCCAACGTCAGACTCCCGTCGTTTCGCCACGCAAACGGCAACGGATTGGGATAGCTGCGGGTTAGCGGCTGCGGTGAGACCATCCCGGGAGTCCAGACCGACAGCGCGTAACCCTCAAAGGCCGGGAACCACGCCGCCAGCGTCATCCCATCCGGCGAGAGGCTGGGATAGTAGGCGGTGCGCCTCAAGAGGATTTCCGCCGCGCCGGTCAGCGCATCGGCGGGCAAACTGTCCAGCGGGTCTGCCCCCGGCGCGACATAAATGATATGAAGCAACCCGTCTGGTGACCATGAGAATTGGGCGTCCTCGGTGATGCTTCTATCTTGTGTGAGTTGGCGCGTCACGCTAAAGGTCAGGTCAACCATCCACAAGTCAGCATCCGCGCTGAAGGCCAGAATCGGTACGTTCAGGATGCGCCCAATCGCCATGCTCACCCCTATCAACCCACTGATTAAGACAGTGAGGACAAGTGTGGTTAGGATCAATGGGCGTAGCATAAGCGGGATTCCGGTATCAGTTATGGCAGGACGGCAAAACTCATCACGTAATCGCTGAATCGGTAGGCTTCTGTGGTCTGTCCGGTCTGAACATCCACCCGCAGAATCGCCTTGAGGTCTTCGCTCAAGTAGAGCAAGTGCGACGCATCCTCCCAGACCACGCCGACTCGTGGCGGGAGCGAATCGGTCAACAGGCGCGGCGTGATGTCTCCGGTCAAGACGGCGAGCGCGTGGCCGCCGCGAGTCGGTAACATGGCCGCGACTCGCGTCCCATCCGGCGACGGCGCGGGATAATAGGCTTCATACGCCGATATGGGTGTTAAGCTGCCGCTGGCGAGGTCGAACGCCATCGGACGTAAATCCGTCCCATCCAGCGCGTGAAACAACAGCCGTGAACCGTCTGGCGTCCATTTGAGGGTGGTGTGTAGGTTCTGAGCCAGAGAGATTGAGAGGACGTGCGCCTCGGATTCGGCGGCTTCCGGCGCGATGAGCTTAATTTGATTGCCAGAGGCCGCCATGCTCAGGTAAGCGATAAATTTCCCATCCGGCGACCACGACGGCACGCTGTCGTTGATGTCGTTATCAGTCAAGCGCACGCGGCGCGAACCGTCTAGCGGCATCCAATACAGGTCGGTGTCGGGGTCATCCGCGCTGTAGGGCGGGCCGAGTCGCCGTGTGAAGGCCACCGCCCGACCATCAGCCGACCACGCCGGCAGTTCGTCGATATAGCGTTGACCGTCAAAAGTCAGTTGCAGCGTCAGGTCATAACCGAGGTCGCGGGCGTAAATATCCCCGTTACTGCTGTAGGCCATCAGCGAGGTATGGATGAGCGACCCCGTAGCGCGGGCGGCCAGAATCAGGGCGCACATCAACACGCACAGCCCAATCCCCAAACGCCCCACCGTCCGCAACACGCCGCGCCTTAATCGTCTTGCGCGTCGCGCACGCGCACATCCCCGGCCAGCACGCGCCGCCGGAAACCTTCTTCATCACGCACCCACAACGCGCCGTCGCCGTCTACATCTTCGGCCACGCCAGTAAAACTGTATGGCGCGTGAACTTTCACCCGCTTACCCAGCGTGACCAGTCGCGCCTTCCACGCCTTGAGCAGCGTAGCCGACCCCAACAGCGCCCAGCGCGTGTCGATTCCGTAGACGATTTCGGTCAGCACATCCAGACGGTCTACTGGGGAATCCAGCGCCGTAGCGATGCTGGTGGCCTGCCCTTCCAGTTCCGTGCCGGTGAAGTCGAGCGCGATATTGACCCCGATGCCCATAATCACCCCGCGCAGCGCGATTCCATCCCAATCGACCTCGACTAAGACGCCGCTGACCTTAAGCCCCGCAATCAGGACATCATTCGGCCATTTGATGCCGACCTCTTTCACGCCCAGCTTATCGAGCGCCTCGGCCACGGCCAACGCGCCCAACATCGAGACTTGAGGGAGGGTGGCGGGCGGAACTCGTAGCACCACCGACAGTGCCAACGCGCTATTGGGCGGGGTCTGCCACGGGCGATTGAGTCGCCCGCGCCCCGCCGTCTGCTCATCGGCCAAGACCAACGCCCCGTGCGGCGCACCATTTTGCAACCAATCACGGGCGGCGTCCATCGTGCTGGGGATGATGGGGTAAAACTGATACGGGCGGCTGCCCATGCGTTGAGCGAGCAGGCTGAGGTCTAGGGTCATGTTTTGCGCTTCCAGAACTTGAACTTATCCAACCAACGGCGCAGGATACCCTTGCGAACATCCGTCCACGCAGCATCGGCTTGGGCTTCGACATTTGGCGACTGCAAGCGCTCTGGTTGAGCGCCATAGCGTTCAGCATTATACAAGCGCGTGATGGCCGTGACAGGGCGCTCTGACCCCGGCAAGGCGCGCATGGTATCGCGGCGGCGCTCCTCTGGCGTTTGCTGGGGCGTGAAGCTCACGCCAATCAACCGGAGGTAGCGTTCGAGGCGGCTATATGAGCGCGTGATCGGGCTGAGTCCGCGCATCCCGCGCCATTCCCACCACCAATAGAGCAACCATCCGACGGCAATCAAGACCAGCGCCAAGACCACCAAAATCAGTACCAGACCGGCGGCGGGCAACAGCAGTTCCAGCGGGTCTGCGGGCGGCGGCTGCACCGGGTCGGGCAGGGTTGGGAGGATGACCGGCGTCTGAGTCGGGGTGGGCGATGGCGTCGGCGTGACTGTCGGCGGGATGGTCGTCTCATTCGGCATACTGGTCGCGCCTTGCGGCGTGGTCGTCTCGGTAGACTGCGGCGGCGTGGCGGTCAAAGTAGCCGTTGGCGTCGGACTCGGAGTCGGGGTGGGCGTGGTGCTGGGTTGGGCGTCGGGTTGAGCCGGGGAGTTGTCGCTGAGGTCGCTGTCTCCATCACGGGTCAGTGATTCTTGAGAGGAGGTCGGCTCGAATTCAATCCAGCCGTAGCCAGAGAAATACGCCTCGACCCACGTATGCGCGTCGGCCTCGCGGACGACATATTGACCGGTGGCCGCGTCAAAGTCTCCCTGAGCGAATCCCGCCGCCATACGCGCTGGGATGCCCTGACTGCGGAGCATCACAATCATGGCCGTGGCGTAATAATTGCAGTAGCCCTCTTTCAGGTCGAACAAGAACCAATCAACTGGGTCGAGTCCTACCGGCGGCGACGGGATAATCTGGTTATAGCGAATATTCTGCCGCAACCAGCGCTCGATGGCCTTCGCCTTATCATACGAATTGACCGCGACGGCCTCATTAACGATGCGGCTCGCCAACTCTGACACCCGTGGGCTGATGACCCCCGATGTCACACGCAAATATTGTGGGTGAGTCCGAATCCATTCTGGATAGGGCGCGTTGGCGGCGCGGAGTTGGTCGGCAGTGGCGATGCTGATGAGGCTGGTCGCGGCATATACATCTCCGCGCTGGAGGACGCGGAATGGGCGCACCGCCGAGAAATTCATCGCGCTGTTTTCATTGTCGGGGGTGGTATAGCTGATGAAAGCGTTGGTCGCTAGGTCTACTTGTAAGACCTGTGGGAGACTGTGAATCAGGCGCATCGAACGCGCCCCGATGGTGAAAATCGTCGTGATGGATTGGCGGGCGGCGTCCGGCTCTAGGTTCAAGACCAGCGGGGAGGTAGGCGTAATCAGGCGCTTGGTCGCGCCGATAGCCCATTTGCCGTATTCGTAGGTATCGAACACGCGCCCGCGCCAATAATAGCGCCGTCCCCCTTGAGGGGCGTTGACCGTGAAGATGACTTGTTCGCCCAACTGCACCGCGCCGCTGAGTTGCAGACTGTCACCGCCATAGTAATCCGCGCTGACTGGGCCATCGGTGCTGAGTGGGGCGAACAACCGATTCCAGACCTCGCTGATTTCGGCCAGCGGGTCGCTCTGCATGAACTCTTGGAACGATTCGGCCTGCTCTTGCAGCGGGTCAACCGGCGCGATGGCGGTCAGCATCACCAAGACAATCCCCATCACCCCGCCAACCAACAAGAATTGTCCACGGGTACGTTTGGGGACGCGCACGCCCGCGTTGAACCATTCCCACTCGCGCTGTTCAAGGGCAGAACGCGCCAGCACTAATAGGGTCAGGAACATGAACCCGAACAAGTACGGCTCAAACGGATTCGAGCCGCTATAGAACACCGCATTGAGCAGAATAATCATGGCGGGCGGCAAAATCGCACGCCAAGCCCGGTCTACATGGAAGATGTGCCATGTGATGTTATAGGCCAAGAACCAGAACAGCAGCGCCACTAGCAGGGTAAAAACCAGCTCATCTTGGTTGATTCCGCCGGTAAAGGCGTCGTTAATCCATGTGATGGTGCGCCCGACGACCTCGTTCAGGCCGCCCGGTTGGGTTTGCGCGGCAAGAAGCAAGATGATTCCGCCGCCCATCAGCGCCATCACGACCAATGAGATGAGTTCTCCGAATCGGCTGCGGGCGGTGATGAACCCGACCAGCGTGCCGAGGATGGCCGTGGTGAAGATGAGGCCGTATTCTACCGACCACTCTGCCGCTTGTAGCGTGAAGGCGGGTAGCAGCGCCATCCCTACTGCGACGGCCAACATCAGCCAGTCGCTAGGGCCAAAAAGTTGGTGGTAGGCGGCGAGGAAGGGGCGGGCAAAATTACTGGGACGCGGCACGCCGCGCAGAGAGCCTGTTGTCATAGGGGGTTAACGACTCATCGTTGGTTTCATGTCGTCATTGTAAACCCGCCCGCGCCCTCACGACAATCAACAACCCCCCAACGCTTGCCCTATGTCGCAAGATGAGTGGACGGTACGGCCTCTGGCCTCCTTTAGATGATAAAATAACCCAAAGGTCATACCCTATTTCACCAGAATTGACGTTTGATTAACGCTTTAAGATTACTATGAGTATTAGTAAGTGTTTGCACATCCAACAGGAGAAACAATCTCATGAGTCGAACGATTTTACGGGTACTGCCAATTGTCGCGGCGCTGTTTTTTGGTGTGATGTTTTCAAATTCACCGATGAGTCACGCCCAAAGTACGGGCGATTGCCGTGATGCGGCTGGTGCGCCCATCCCGTGTACTGCAACCCCGCGCCCGACGGACGCGCCGGTACAGGCCACTGCCCTCCCGACCAGCACGCCAGAACCAACCGCTATCCCGCTCATCCCGCTGCCGACCACTGGCCCGTGCGTGGCCTCCCCGATTGGGACGACCCGCGTCAATGTCCGCGAAACGCCCTCGACTGAAGGCAAAATCTTGGAGACCGTCCTCGTCAACAGCACCGTCCCGGTGGTTGCTGCATCCGATTACTTCCTAGAAATTGACGGCATTAAAGGCGAATCTTGG